>Ga0247727_10001904_pt1 | contig 48444 bp, 47 predicted proteins | sample WisWelCaveWW1625_FD_202498 | JGI IMG/M metagenome (GOLD analysis project Ga0247727, IMG submission 202498) | Biofilm microbial communities from Wishing Well Cave, Virginia, United States - WW16-25 | ecosystem: Environmental > Aquatic > Deep subsurface > Groundwater > Cave microbial mat | place...
TTTGTTTTTTACATCCATAATGATTTCACCATTAATTTTTTTGTCTTCCGTTATTTTATATAAAATACGAGATAATGTTTTTTTATATTGGAAAAAATTTACTAATATATATATATATATATATATATTGTGATCGTTGCTGTAACTCCTTGGAAAATACGAGATCAATTTATTAGTCTAGACAAAGAATCAATCGTTTTTCTTTTTTGTCTATTATATATAACTCTCTCTCTAATCCTTTACAGATCCTTTAAAAAAGAAAAACCAATATCTTCCACAGATAACATAATGACAAAATAATGCTTAAGAAAATTCTTTCTCTAACTCTGCTATTCTCATTTTCACTATCTCCATTTTCAGTTTTCGCAACCGAAATCAAAGAAAATTCATACTCCCACAATAGAAGCTATAGCGTCCAAAGTGGTAGTATTATGAATATGAATAAGAAAAAAGTGCTACTGTCACCACAAATATTCACAATTGATATCAATACCACTTATCTAAAATAAGTTGAATTAAGTTTTAAAATGAGTTAATATATAATACTAAGATTGCAAATAATCTTAGTATGTTTGCTGAAATACATAGATTTAGATTTTAAAAATAAAAATATAATAGTATGTCAAAAAAATTAAAATTAAAGATTATTACCCCTGAGAAGCTTATTTTAGAAGAAATGGTGGATCAGGTCAGCTTGCCCACTACGCAGGGCGAGATCACTGTTTTGCCGAGTCATATACCACTCATTACCTCTCTTACATCTGGAGATATTGTAGCTGTTGCCAATGGCGAATTTATACCTATGGCTGTGGTCGGTGGATTTTTGGAAGTAAAAACAGACCCGCCTGCGCGGGCAGGTGAAGATGGTGTCACCACTGTGGCAGTACTCGCTGATTTTGCGGAACATATTTCTGATTTATCAGAAGAAAAGATAGCTGAAGCGAAAGCAAAAGCGGAAGAGTTGAAAAAGAAAATGATTGAAAATAAAGACGAAGTAGATTTCGAACACTTCGAAGCCGAACTCGAACGCTCTCTGACTCGTATAAAAATAGCCGACAAGTGGAAGATGAAAAAGTATAGAAATGTCTAAATTTTATATAGTAGCCACGCCAATAGGGAATATGGGAGACATTACTTTTCGCGCCGTAGAGGTCTTGAAAAGTGTTAATCTGATTTTGTGCGAAGATACTCGCGAGACTAAAAAAATTCTACAAAAATACGACATTCATATTCCGACTATGAGCTATCACGCGCAGAGCAAGCTTGCCAAAGTCGAGAAAATTTTTGAGTTTTTGGAAGAAGGCAAGAATTTGGCTTTGGTTTCAGATGCAGGCACGCCCACTATCTCTGACCCTGGCGCTATGCTGATCTCAAAAATAAAAGAAAGATTTGACGATGCTGTCTTAGTAATACCGATCCCAGGGCCTACTGCTTTTGTAGTTGCGCTCTCTGCTTCTGGATTACCTACAAATGAATTTACTTTCCTTGGATTTTTGCCTCACAAGAAAGGCAGAGAAACTTTGTTTAAAGAGATTGCTGAAGCGAAACGAACCATGATCTTCTATGAATCTCCACATCGTATTTTAAAAACTTTAGAATCATTGCAAAAATTTTGCCCAAATAAAAAAATCTGCATCGCGCGAGAGCTCACCAAAATTTATGAAGAATTTAAAACAGGCTCGCCGATTGAACTTTTAGAATATCTAAACCAAAACCTTGTAAAACAAAAAGGCGAGTTTGTGGTGCTAGTTGCCTAATTAATATTGTCTTGTTATAATATCCATTATGGTAATAGAAGATAATCAACAAGCCATACAAGTTGAAGTAGAGCATGAGAATGCTGTATTAGATGATTTAGAAAATCAACAAGAAAAAGTAGAAGAACTTGCAGAGATTGCTTCTGTTCTAACTACTAAATTTCCAGAAGAAGATCAAGTATAAATATCTTTATAGCAAATCTTCTGGATCCACAGATATTTCAAATTTATTATCTGGAGTGGAAACTAAAGATGAGAGTATTTTTTTCAAATGTTTGTCTAATCCAGAACCTATGGATATGTCAGGTAGAGACCAACTATATGGTTCTATCTTTATAAGAGCGTTGGTAGCGTATTCATTTGTGTTTTTTGATACAAACCCGCTAAAGATTTCAGGATTATAATCTTTCAAGATTTCGCTCAACATTTTTTTTATTTCAGGAGATTCGGCTTTGTTACTCACGCAAGTGATCTTGATGAATCTTTTAAATGGGGGATAGCCGAGATTTTTCCGATCTTCGAGTTCTTCTCTCACGAAAGGTAATAGATTTTCTGATTTGATAGATTGCAGAGCCATATCTTTTATATTTTTTGTTTGAATGAGTATTTTATTTTCAGTTCTATAAATAATAGAGAGCAGGAGTTGTATTACTTTTTCACCCATTTTGAAATTTGGAATACTCCACAGAGAATCAAAAGAAGCTACCACAGAGAGGTGTATCTTTTCTTTCAAGTAAAAAAAAGCCATTTCTGTGCCTATAAGTATAGAGCCTCGAGTGTTTTCAAAATCCTTTATTATTTTCTCTGCTTCTTTACTGGTTTTTGCAGATTCTTTGTCGAGTTTAAATATTTTTATCCCTGAATTTTTTTGGAATTCATTTTTTAATTCTTCTAAAATCGTGTCTGTGCCTATGCCAAGCGAGGTCAGATTCCAACTGCCACAATTGGAACAAGTAGTTTCTGGATCTTTTTCAGTGTTACATCTATTGCACACAAACATTCTTTTTTTACTATCACGAGAAAGATACAAGACCACGGGCGCTAGACAATTTTCGCAGCTTACAGCTTCACCGCAATCTTTGCATACCGTATATGTGGCCAAACCTTTTCGCAAGGAAAATACAAAAACATTTTTTTTATCCTTTAATGCGCTGTAAATTTCTTCCAATATTTCTTTTCCAAGAACTCTAAATCTGGGAGTGGCTACCGATACCGTGCCGTCTGGCAATCTTTTTTGATTGTCAGATTCTCTTTCAAAAATATTGATCTTGCCATCAAAATTGGTACGGAAAGACATTGGATAAACTTCACCTAGATTGTCGATATCTTTTCTGGCTATGGTATCAAATCGTAGCAATGTATCGCTCAATATGAATTTTGCTTTGATTTTTGATGCATAAAGTTCTGCGAATATGCGCAAATCAAAATGAGGTTTTGGCACCATTTTATAAATACCCGAACTTTCTTTTTCTAAAATTATAGCGCCCACATCTGATCTAGGTATCGATAAAAATTGCGGAGTACACAGAATCAATACTCCGTGAGTGGAATACATTATTTTTTCATATATTTCCAAGAGTCGCGCGGGCTTGAGTCCGTTGTGTATAGCAAATGTGAAATTCTCTACACCGCGAGAAAGAGTTTTCTCAAAAATCTCAATATCGTATTCTGTGGGTAAAATCAAGAAAACAGATTTCTTTTGGGCAAAATATCCACGGATAAAAGTTTTATAAAATGCGATACGATCTTCGAGCTTGGTTTGAAATAAGAGTTTCTCAATTTTGATATTTAAAGAAGATCGTAAGGAGTCGGGCGAGGCAAGATCTAGCGCGCTAGGTCTTGCCTCGCCCCCTTTATACAATTTAGAAAATTTTACTATTTCATCATATTTTTCTCGAAATATTGCAGGTATCAATGATATCATCGCACTGTTTTCCTTGGCGACAAAATAAGAACTCAGTTCAAGTGCGGCCTCCAAAAATTCGTCTCTAAATATAGAATGGTCTTTGACTTCGAGTATTTTTTTCAGCAAAAAAGGCATATCTTTCACATCACCTTTTGACTCAGCCACATCTTCCAAAGACACCACCAAAGCCAGTATTTTTTTATTACGAATAGGCACGACCACGATACTGCCTTTATCGATGTCTTTTGTTGTAAAATATGTCAAATCAGTCTTCCAGGCACCTTTTTCTAATGGTATGACTGTCACTATTTTCATAATTTTAATTCTAACATAATCTGTGATATATTTGCTTTATGGGCATTTTTTCAAGGAAATTAGGCATCGATTTGGGCACTGCAAATACTTTGGTATTTGTGCCCGGTAAAGGGATAGTTTTAAACGAGCCTTCTGTGGTAGCTGTGTCAGAACAAGACAATAAAATTCTTGCAATAGGCGCGAGGGCAAAAGATATGATTGGTAAAACTCCAGAATCCATCATTATTTATTGTCCAATGAAAGACGGAGTCATCGCAGATTACAGAGTCACCGAAGCGATGCTTCATTACTTTATAAATAAAGCGATGGGTAAATTTAATATTTTCAAACCAGATGTGATGATATCTGTGCCTGCTGGAGTCACCAGCACAGAAAGACGCGCGGTTATCGAAGCGGCGATTCGCGCTGGCGCAAAGAATGCGTATGTAGTCAAAGAGCCAATTCTCGCCGCGATGGGCGCAGGTATTCCTATTTATGAATCCAAAGGTTATATTGTCGTAGACATCGGTGGAGGCACTACTGATGTGGCTGTGATATCGCTCGGTGGTATCGTGGCTTCAAATTCTGTAAAATGCGCTGGAAATAAAATAGATCAAGCAATAGCAGACTATATTAAAAAAACTTTTAACCTCGCGATAGGCGACAGAACAGCAGAAGAAGTAAAAATAAAAATAGGCGCGGCGGTGCCTTTGGAGGAAGAATTGCGAGTTACCATAAAAGGACGAGATTTTATTCAAGGCTTACCTCGATCAGCTCAAGTCGGTACAAATGAAATAGTGAAAGCGATCGACAATGAATTAAAGCAAATCATAAAGGCGATCAAAGATGTCTTGCAAGAAACTCCACCCGAGCTCGCTTCGGATATTATAGATTACGGTATTATAATGACTGGCGGATCTTCGCAATTGCGCAATCTAGCGGATTTGGTATACAGAAAAACAGGCGTAAAAGCTACCATCGCAGATGAGGCTCTTTTTTGTGTGGCCAAGGGCACAGGTATCGCTCTAGAACATTTAGATGTTTACAAAAAAGTAGTTCTAAGTAAAAAATAAATCTTAAAATATTATGTTCACAAGAGAGCATTTAGATAAAAACAATTTGCATCACGCATATCTAATAGAAGGGGTAGAAGAAGAAATCTTGCCAGAAATTTTTGAATTCCTAAAAGATCTAGATGTAAAAACTTCTGCAAATCCAGATTTTTATCACATCAAGACAGATTCTTTCAAGATTGAAGATGCGCGAGATTTAAAATCCAAAAATTACGAAAAAAGTTTTTCAAATGGTAAAAAGATTTTTATTATTTCTGCAAACAATCTTTTACTAGAAGCGCAAAATGCACTGCTAAAAATATTTGAAGAACCAATAGAAAATACACATTTTTTTGTAATAATTCCGAGCGTAGATTCTTTACTAAAGACACTAATCTCTAGATTTTACTTTATTTCTGCTAGGCAAGACCTAGCAAGTGAAGAGCAAAAAAAAGCAGAGAAATTTTTAAAAATGAACCTGAAAGACAGAATAGATTTTATAAAAGAATTATTAGCTGAAGAGGAAAGTGAAGAAGGAGAAGATAAACTCGAGAAAATCACAAGCTCAAGATCAAAAGCGGTGGTATTTCTAAATACACTTGAAACAGTCCTACACAAGGACTTATTGTCAAAGAAACACTTTGACAATTCTTTCAATCATATTTTCAAAGTTCGTGAATTTTTGAATCAGCCTGGTTCCTCTGTGAAAAGCTTGATGGAGTCTGTGGCTTTGGTGGCGCCCAACAGAGCAAAATAGAAGGGACGATGAGATTTTAGCAATTTGCTCTGTTGGGCAATTCACGCTAGAATAGAATTATGCAATACAATTTTTCAAACTTTAAAATAGATTTAAGTAAGGTATCAAAATTTTTGAGTAAGGAATATAGGGAGCTCAATATTGGTCGTGCGTCTCCTATGGTTCTAGATAGTGTGTTTGTTGAATCTTATGGCGCTCGTTCACCGCTCAAAAATGTCGCTTCTATTTCTATCGAAGATCCAAAGACTCTTCGTATCGCTCCTTGGGATAAAAACCAAGTAAAAGAAATAGAAAAATCGATCATAGCTTCAAACCTTGGATTGTCGGTAGCCACAGATGACATAGGAATCAGAGTTATATTTCCACAGCTTACTACAGAGACACGAGAAAAATTGGTGAAAGTTTTGAAAGACAAACTCGAAGAACAGAGGATCACCGTCCGCAAAGAACGCGAGAGGGTTTGGGATGAGATCCAAAAATTAGAAAAAGAAGGCAAAATGACCGAAGACGAAAAATTCCGCGGAAAAGAATATCTGCAAAAGATCATAGACGAAGCAAATTCTAGTCTAGAGAATATTTTTGAGAAAAAAGAAAAAGAGGTAATGGGGTAAAAATTTATGAATATTATTATTTTTTTCATTATTTTATTGGTACTTGTCATCGTCCACGAATTTGGACATTTTTTTAGCGCCAAGAAATTCGGCATTCGAGTAGATGAATTTGGCTTTGGCTTTCCGCCGAAACTTTTTGGTGTCAAGAAAGGGGAAACAGAATATACATTCAATTTATTGCCTATCGGTGGATTCGTGAAGATATTTGGTGAAAATCCCGATGAAGAAAGTATTAATGGCCCTGATAAAGATAGAAGTTTTGTGAACAAACCAAAATGGCAACAAGCCATAGTGCTTTTTGCGGGAGTGTTTGCAAATTTCCTGCTCGCTTGGGTTTTATTTTCTGTAAGTTTTATGTCAGGAGTGCCGACTTCTGTGGGCAATAATTATGAATCATCTTTTGTGAAAGATGCGCATTTGGTTTTGGTTTCAATTATGGCAGATTCTCCAGCTGAGAGAGCAGGGTTGAAACCCGGGGATAAAATCGTTTCGATAGAAATCGTTGATAAAACCGTAAAACCAGCTTTATTAACTATCCCCGAAATAAACCCTGAAACTATGAAATCTTTTGTCACATCACACGATGGTCTAGAAATGGAGTTTGTTTATCTGCGTGGCAAGAGTGCAGAAGTAAATACGGCTAGAGTCATTCCAGCACGGAACCCTGAATCAGAGACTTATAGTATAGGTGTGGCTATGGATCAAATAGGCATCGTGAAATTGCCTATTTTAAAAGCTTTTTGGGAAGGTTTAAAACTTGACTGGTCTATGACCAAAGGCACGGCTGTGGGGCTTTTTACGCTTATTAAAGATGGTCTGAAGGGGCAGGGAGATCTTTCTAGTGTCACCGGGCCTGTGGGAATGGTGGGTATCGTGGGTGATGCTTCACAATTCGGTTTTACATATCTACTTTCTTTTGCTGCTTTGATCTCGATAAATCTAGCAATAATAAATCTGATCCCATTTCCAGCCCTCGATGGTGGCCGTTTACTTTTCCTTTTGATAGAAAAAATCAAAGGTTCTCGTCTGAATCCAAAATTTGCAAACGGCGCAAATCTTATTGGTTTTTCTATTTTGATTATCTTTATGCTTTTTATAACTTACCACGATATTGTGAAATTGTTCTGATGTTTCTCTGAAAATTATGAAAATAATTGTTCAAAATCTAGTGACAGAATATGAAGATACTGGCTCTGGTGATACCTTACTTTTTTTACACGGATGGGGTGATTCATTTAAAACTTTCGATGCTCTTATTTCTGCTATTTCTTTTTTAGATAAAACTTCTGATCAAAAAAAATACAGACTTATCAGGCTCGATTTGCCTGGTTTTGGAGTAAGTGAGCAAGCCAAAACAGATTGGAATCTAAATAATTATGTAAATTTTATCGATAGTTTTATAAAAAAATTGAATTTAGATGTGTCGGCTATGATAGGGCATTCACTAGGGGGACGCATTGTGATAAAAGGTGTAGCGGGTGGTATTTTTAATCCACAAAAAATAATCCTCATTGCTTCTGCGGGTATAGCGAAACGCAAAACCTTGCGCAACAGAATCTTTAAAATTATCGCCAAGATGGGAAATTTGATAACCCTGATACCACCATTTTTATTTTGGCGAAACGCCCTTCGTAAAAAGATGTATAGTATTATAGGCAGTAGGGATTATATAAACGCAGGAACAATGCGCAGGACTTTCGTGCAAATAATAAATGAAGATTTATCAGAAAACGCAAAAAAAATAAAATTACCCACACTTTTGATCTGGGGCGAGAATGATACAGAGACTCCGGCCACAGACGGAGTGAGATTGTCTGAAATGATAGTAAATTCAAAAATTCAAATTTTTGAAAACAGTAATCATTTTGTACATCAAGAAAAACCAAAAGAAATTGCCGGATTAATACAAGATTTTTTAAAATAACATTTTATGAATTACGAAAAAGTAAAATTTGTAAGTTTTCGAGTGGTATGGTTGGGTCCGTACCCGAGAAAATTTATAAATTTTACTTTTTCGTAATTCATCATAATTTATGATAAACAAAAAGTTTAAAAAATGGCTTTCGGCATACACCTTGCATTATCCGCGATCTATCACATATATGCTTCAAGCAAGCGAATACAAAGTCTTGGCTTATTTAAAGTGGTGGCATAGAGTGGATGATTTTCGTTTTGTGGAAAAAAGAAAAAGCCTCGTAAAGACAAAAAATGCTTTAATAATGTTATTTTTCGCTTGGCTGATAAATATTTGCACATATCTCTCTATTCTTTGGATTTTATTCAGTTCTGAATTGTCATTTAAGTATTCGTTATCTTTTTTAATTTTACTACTTGCCCCGTACATTTTGGCATATGGTATTTTGGTGCCATTTTTTATAATGCAATATACATATCACAAACCTCGCATATATTTTTTAGTAAAGAAAAGAACAGCAGAGTTGGCTAAACATAAAGGTTTCAAGATAGGCATAGCAGGCAGCTTCGGCAAGACTACTATGCGCGAGATATTGAAAACCGTTATCCTAGAAGGTAAAAAAGTTACAACACCTGAAAAGAATTACAACACTCTAGTCGGCATCAGTAATTTTATAGAAAAATTAAAAGGTGATGAAGAAGTGTTGATTTTTGAGCTCGGTGAGTATTACAAAGGCGATATAGAAGAAATGTGTGATTTTGTAAAGCCTGAGCTTGGAGTTATTACTGGCGTAAATGAAGCGCATTTGGAAAAATTTAAAGATTTAAAAAATACGACAAGCACCATCTTTGAATTGGCTGATTATCTAGGTTCGAAACCACTCTATGTAAACGGAGAAAATTATTTGGCTAAAGAAAAAGCTTCAGAAAAACATTTTATATATTCGAGAGATGGTTTAGCAGATCTAAAAATTTTAAATTCAAATACAGATCTTTCTGGTACTTTTTTTACTGTTTCTTATAAAGATAAAATTTACGAATTCAAATCCAATCTTTTAGGTTTGCATCAGATCGGGCCATTGCTTTGCGCTGTACATATAGCTTTGAGATTGGGGCTCACGATAGAACAAATACAAAAAGGTGTCAGTAATACAAAACCATTCGATCATAGACTCGAAGCAAAAACTGATTTAAATGGTGTGATTATCCTAGATGATAGTTACAATGGAAATCCAGACGGAGTGAAAGCCGTCATAGAATTTTTAGCATCTATCAAAGGTCACAGACGATTTTATGTGACTCCCGGTCTTGTGGAAATGGGAAGCAGAACAGAGGAAGTGCACAGAGAGATAGGTAAAATCTTGGCGCAGTCAGATATAGAAAAGGTTGTTTTAGTCAAAAACTCGGTGACCTCATATATAGAAAAAGGTTTAAAAGAATTTAATTATAAAGGTGATATAATATGGTTCGATGAAGGGTTGAAAGCATTGAATGCTATTCCACATTTGACCGCAAGTGGCGATGTAGTATTATTACAAAATGATTGGCCTGATCAGTATTATTAATTGAGAATTACGAAACTGCAAAATTAGCAAAATTTTCTCAGGTCCTCGGTTCTCCTCGCCAAATGTATTCGCCAAAGGCGAAATAGAAGCTCGGCCAGACCATGAGAAAATCTTCTAATTTCACAGTTTCATAATTTAAAAAAAATTTATGAAACTAGTAGATTCAAAAGAAAGAAAAAATATAGCGGTTTTTTTTGGAGGCAGGAGTGCTGAACACGATGTATCCATCATCACCGCGCATTTACCTATCATAAAATCACTTTTGGCTTCAAATCTTTTTGATGTTTTTCCTATTTATATAGCAAAAGACGGCTCTTGGTATTCTGATCCAAAAATGAACGAATTAGATTATTTCAAACAAGACAATCTAGACGAAATATTTCTAAAACAAAAAAAATTACAAATTCTTTTTGACGAAGGTTTAAAAATCATCTGGCCTGGATTTATTCCAAAAACTGTAAAGATCGATGTGGCATTTCCTGCAATGCACGGTACATATGGTGAAGACGGTAGCTTGATGGGGTTACTCCGTATGGCCGATGTGCCATTTGTGGGCTGTGATATTTTTGCTTCAGCGGTGGCGATGGATAAAGTTTTAACCAAACAAATATTATCCGTCGAAGGTGTGAGTGTAGTCCCGTATGTCTGGTTTATGAGAAATGATTGGGATAAAAATAAACAAAAATGTTTAGATGAAACAAGTAAATTAAAATTACCACTTTTTGTAAAACCAGTGCACTTGGGTTCTAGTATCGCTATTACAAAAGTAAAAAAAATAGAAGACCTCGAGAACGCTATCGAAGTCGCTATGCATTTTGATGATAAAGTTTTAGTAGAAGAGGGAATAGAAAATCTGATCGAAGTCACATTACCAATAATGGGAAATACAGAGTTGCAATTAGCTCACATAGAAAGACCGTTAAACAAAGGTGATCTCTTCGATTTTGATGCAAAATACATAGGAGGTGGTAAAAAAAGTGGTGGTGTAAACAATGAATACAGTGAAATTCCAGCAAAGATAGAAGAGAACCTCGCGAGGGAAGTCAAAGAAATGGGCATAAAAACATACAAGACACTAGGCTGTGAAGGTATAGCCAGAGTGGATTTTCTGATAGACAATTTATCTAAAAAGGTATATGTAAACGAAGTAAACACTTTACCAGGTGGATTGTACGATCATAATTGGAGAAAAAGCGGCCTGTCTGACATAGAGCTAGTGACCAAACTCGTAACTCTTGCATTCGATAGATACACAATGTACAAAGACACAGTATATACTTTTGATTCAAAGATTTTAAAACAATTAAATGGGGCAAAGTTTCAGAATAAACAATCCTAATTTCATTGATCCAATATAGCTTGCATTTAAAGGGATTTTATATTATATTATACATATGTCACAAGATAGACTTATAAAGCTTGCCTGCAGTACCTGTAAGCGCATAAATTACTGGTCCAGTAAGAACAAAAAACTCGTCACCAAGAAGATAGAGCTCAAAAAGTATTGCAAGTGGTGCAAAAAACAAGCTAAACACAAAGAAATCAAGAAGTAAATATTCTTTTTATCAAGCGTTTCTGGTATACTCTATTTGGCAACAAATTTTTCGTTTGTTGCTTGTTCTTTCTAAAGAGATGTCCCGAATACTATTTATAGAGTTCAGGATATCTCTGTAGTGCGATGAAAGTCGCACTATGGGCCTATAGTTCAGTGGTAGAATTCTCGTCTCCAAAACGAGCGACCGAGGTTCAAATCCTCGTGGGCCCGCAAAAATTATTACAATACTTTACTAATTTGCTTAGTATCGATTTTTCTAGAAGCATCAAACCATTTGATTTCTTTATCTCTTTTAAACCAAGTCATTTGGCGTTTTGCGTATTTCAATGTCTCTGCTATCACTTTTTCTTTTGTGGGATTATCATATTCAAAGCCAAATTCTCGCAGTCTTTTATTTGAGATTCCAGATTTTTTTAGTTTTTTTATTTCATTCAGAAGCCCCATCTTAAACATCTTACCGACGCGTTTTTCTATTTTTGATCTCAATTTTTCTTCTGGTAGATACAAGCCGATTTTTATAAATTTATAGTTTGGTTTTGCTGTTTTTATTTTTGGCACTTCACCTAGATATGTGGCTATCTCTATGGCGCGAACAAGTCTGACTTTATTATTTTGTTCATTTTTGATTTCAATATCTCTTGCACGCCTTTTGTCTAATTTTTCTAAATACTCGAACAATGTTATCGCTGATTTTGAGTATAGTTCTTTGCGGAGTTTTGTATTTGGTGGCACTTCTGGAAAAATAACGCCCTTGGTTATGGCATCTATATAAAATCCCGTACCACCGCAAATGATAGGAGTTTTATTTCTCTTACATATATCAGTTATCGCTGATATGGCTTTTTCTTGATATTTTACTACTGTGAATTTTTCTTTTGGATTTGCAACATCGAGTAAGTAGTGCGGAATGCCGTGCATTTCTTTTTTTGTAACTTTACCTGTGCCGATGTCGAGTCCTTTGTAAACTTGTCTCGAATCTGCAGAAATTATCTCCCCATTTATTTTTTTAGCAATTTGAACAGCAAGCTCACTTTTACCTGTGACTGTTTGACCTAAAATTATTATAATTGTCGATCTTTGCATAAATCTCTAAAGTTCTAAAAAAATAAACAAATTCTGCGATCGCAGAATTTGTTTACTCTACTATTTTTATATCTGCGCCGATACTAGAAAGTCTTTTTACAATATCTTCATATCCACGATTTATCATATATACATTGCGCAAGATCGATGTGCCTTCAGCAGCAAGCATAGTTATCAATATTGCTACAGATGGACGAAGCGCAGGAGGGGATACTATTTGTGTGCCTCGTAAATTTGCGCCACCTTGAATGTAAAGTCTGTGTGGATCAGCAAGTACAATATTGGCACCCAAACGATTTAATTCAGTCAGATAGATAGCTCTATTTTCATAAACCCAATCGTGAATCATCGTAGTACCTTTAGCAAAAAGCGCGATCACTGCAAAAAATGGTAAATTGTCTATGTTTATACCTGGGTATGTATTCGGGTGGATTTTGTCCTCGAGAGCCACAAGATTGCTAGGCAATATTTCAATGTCGGCCAGATTTGTGCGACCATTGTAAGATTTATATTTTTTCAAAATCTTAAACTTTAAATTCATTCTTTTTAATTTTTCGAGTTCAAGTGAAAGGAAATCTATCGGCGCGCGAGTTATCGTGAGGTGGCCTTTGGTCGCTATGGCTGCAGTTATAAAGGTCATCGCTTCTATAGGATCTTCACTGTTCCAATATTCAATATCTTTGTTTATTTCTTTTATGCCGTGAATAGTGAGAGTGTGCGTGCCAATGCCTTCTATTTTTACACCGAGGGCTTCAAGAAAAAAACATATTTCTTGTACCATATAATTTGCACTAGCAAAAGAAATATGTGTCACTCCATCTACAAGTGCTGCAGCTGTGATGGTGTTTTCTGTGGCAGTATCGCCGGATTCATACATCACGATACTTGCTGATTTCAATTTAGTACTGGCTATTTCATAGTTATTTCTAGTAGATTTTATCTTTACTCCCAAACTTTCAAGTGGATAAATATGCCCAGCCAGAGTTCTTTTTCCTAGACTGCAACCTTTGGCGTGCGGAAGTTTGAAATTTTTCAAATGATGTATCAACGGCCCTATAAACATAGCTATCGATCTAGTTTTCAGCGCAGACTCCGCGTTTATTTTTTCTAGATTAAAAACTTTTGGTGGAGTTATTATTAAAGAATTTTTAGCAATCCATTTTATTTTCACACCAATACTCTCCAGTACTTCGATAATCCTATTTACTTCCTCAATGCGTGCCATACCGTGCAGTGTAGTAGTGCCTTTATTTAAAAGAGAAGCACAGAGCAAACCTACTGCGCCATTTTTGGAAAAGTTTGTTTCGATACTTCCGTGCAGTTTTTTGCCACCGTGTATTTCGAAATCTGTAGAATTATTGATGCAGACTACTTTGTGATTCAATACATCACTGATCTTTTTTAGTAGTTCAGTAGTAAAATTCTGATCACCATTTTCCATCCTAGCAACAGCACTCTGTGATGTACTTAGACTTTTAGCAAACTCTTCTTGAGTAAAACCTCGCTCTTCTCGTAAATTTTTAATAAACTCTCCGATCTCACATTGTTGTTTTTTATTAGTAGACATACACACAGTATATATCATATATGATATAATGCAAGCCTGTCCGCCTATGACTGGGTGTGGAAAACTTTTGGTGCCCAGGGAGAGAATCGAACTCTCATGATATTGCTACCAATAGATTTTGAGTCTATCGCGTCTACCAATTCCGCCACCTGGGCATATTTTATAAGGCTAGCAAGTTCTGCCACTTTACCCGCCTATGGCGGGCTGGGCTTTATTTAAATACACATACACAGTAATCAACTGCAATTCACACATTTTACACAAAAATGATTATAAAATCAATTTAAATAAAAATTTGAATTGTGTTAGAATGAATCTATGTCCGACGAGATATATTCAAATTCAGTTTTTTTGATAGACACCGACAAAATACGACCAAATCCTTATCAACCAAGGAGAGATTTTGATGAGGCTCGTTTACGAGATTTGGCTGATTCTATCAAGCAATACGGAGTACTCCAGCCATTGACTGTCTCTAGAATAGAAATAGAAAAAGAAAATGGCGAAGGGCTTTCTACAGAATATGAATTGATAGCAGGCGAACGCAGACTCCGCGCAGCCAAACTCGCGGGTGTTTTGCAAGTGCCAGCTATTATCCGTGTAGGGGATACGGCTATGATGAAGCTCGAACTCGCGATCATTGAGAATCTTCAGCGCGAAGATTTGAATGTCGTCGACAGAGCGCAGGCATTTCAAAGATTGGCAAATGAATTTAAATTCACTCACAACGAAATAGCCAAAAAAATGGGTAGAAGCAGGGAATATGTTTCAAACACTCTGCGTATTTTGTCTTTGCCAGAAGAAATGTTGAAAGCTCTCTCGGAAAGCAGGATGACGGAAGGGCATACCCGACCTCTCTTGATGTTAAACGACCACAAAGAACAACAAATGGTTTTGTTTAAAGAAATCTTATATAGAAAAGTCACAGTACGAGAAGCGGAAAATCTAGCAAGGAAAATAGCTTATGAACGCATTCGCAATAAAGACTTGATGCCTGATCCTGAAATCACAGAACTAGAAGGAGAATTTCAAGACAAACTCGGTACTCGCGTACATATAGACAGAAAAGAACTTGGTGGACAGATTAAAATAGATTTTTTTTCCACAGAAGATCTGCGCGCAATCCTAAATTCGATAGATAAAAATCTAAGTGAAAAAAAATCTGGCAACAGTATTGCAAACTATATAAATGAAAAAGAATTATCGGAGATCAATAATGCCACAGCACTAGACAAGCCCATTGATGACAGAACGAAATCTGAGAAAGAAGAAGAGGAAAGCAAACTCTATGATATTTCTAATTTCAGTGTTTAAACTATCAAGAATTTCTAAAAGAACGCAGCTTTGCCAACAAACTATTTTTCTCTAGATACGCTTTGATATGTTTTTTGGCGACACTGGTTTTGGTGTGTTCGAGCCATTTAGAAGATGGTTTGGCGTCTTTTTTGCTTATTATTTCCACAATATCTCTATTTTTTAGAGTAACAAAGATTGGCGCGATTTTGTTGTTTACTTTTACCTGAGAAATATGATCTCCTAAATCAGAGTGAATCAAATAAGCAAAATCTATAGCAGTAGAATCTTCTGGTAAATCTATCACATCTCCTTTCGGAGTGAAGACAAAAATACGATCATTAAAAAAATCCGTCTTCAAATGCTCCAAGTAGAACTGTGGCTCACTAAGCTCGTGATTAAAATCTTTTAGTTCCTCTATCCATTTGAAATTTGATCTTTCATCTGTGTGTTTATTGTACTTCGTTTCTTTATATGCAAAATGAGCTGCTATACCGTAAGCTGCTTCTGCATGCATTTCTTGTGTCCGGATTTGTATCTCTGCTGTACCTCCTCCACCAGTGAATATTGTAGTATGTATAGATCTGTAGCCATTTGGTTTTGGTACAGCTATATAATCTTTTATCCTACCTGGCAATGGTCTCCAGATAGAATGAATAATGCCTAAAACTTGATAACATTCTTCTACAGAATTCACAACGACACGCAAGGCCACCATATCGTAAACTTTACCGAAATCCATATCTCGTTTTAAAAGCTTCTTCCACAAGCTATACTTGTGTTTCATTCTATAATTTATTTCGACAGTATTTATTTTATTTTTTATCAGCTCTTTATTTAATTCTCGCAGTACTTCTTCCAAGCGTTTTTCATAAAGTGGTTTTTCTTCTTTTATCATTTCTTCTGTTTCTCTGTATTCTTTTGGATAGGCATATGGAAAAGCTGCATCTTCGAGCTCGCCTTTTAATTTACCCATACCTAGTCTATTTGCTAAAGAAGCATAAACTTCAATGGACTCTAAAGCAATCCTCTTTCTTTTATCTTCTCGCAAAAATTCTAAAGTGTGTAAATTGTGCAACCTATCAGCGAATTTGATTATCACCACTCGTAGATCGTTAGCAATAGCTATAAAAAATTTTCTCAAACTCTCGACATATCTTTCGTGTCCGTGATATTTCAAAGTGCCGAGCTTGGTGACTCCTTTTACCAGATAAACAATACTTTCCCCGAATTCTTTTTTGAGTTCTTCTTCTGTGACTTTGGTATCTTCTAAGACATCATGTAAGAGCCCGGCTACAATAGTGTCGGTATCCATTCGTAAACGAGCAAGAGTTTTTGCAGTTTCAAAAACATGTATAAAATACGGATCTCCACTCAATCTCTTTTGATCTTTGTGCGCATCTTCTGCAAAAATATAAGCTTTTTTTATTAAATCTTTTTCTTTTTCACTTATATCTCCAACTATCAAATCCAGTATTTCTTTTATATCTGCCATAATGGAGCATTATAGCATCTTTACTTTATTTTCCCGATTTTATGGGGATTGTGATTTATACAAGTTTTATCGGAACATCTTTCTGGTATGGTTTTTGTGCCTTCCATCATCAATGATCCGCAGATATCACATATTTTACCAGTAGGTTTTGTCTTGATAGCGTACTTGCAATCTGGATAATTTGAACAAGAATAAAATATACCAAATCTTCCTCGGCGTTCGGACATATCGCCCACTTTACACACTGGACAAGTGACACCCGTTCTTTTCTTTGCCTCTTCGGCTTCATCTTTTTTTATAAATTTGCATTTTGGATATCGCGAACAAGAGATAAATGTGCCTGTACCGTCGCGTCTTTCACGAATGACGAGCTTGCCTCCACCGGATTTACCCTTTTTTTCTCCTGCCTGCGCCCCGCCTGCGCGGGCAGGAGGCAGGCCGCATTCTGGGCACATTTCTCCGATTTCCTTTGGACCTTCGAGCTCTGTGCCATCTAGGCGCAATGCTCCATCGCAATCTGGATATTTACTGCAAGAATAAAATTTACCTCCACGAGAGAGCTTGATGATCATTTTTGCTCCACACTTTGGGCATTTTATATTCTCTGGCGCATCGCCGAGATTTGTAGCTTTTTCTAATTTTTCTTTTGATTTCACTTCTTTCAAAAATGGACCATAGAAATCTCTCAGGGTCTTTTCATACTCTCTTTCACCTCTGGATATTTCATCAAGTTCGTCTTCCATTTCGGCAGTAAAAGTATCAGATATATAATTTGCAAAATTCTTTTCCAAGAAATCGGATACGACTTCACCCACATCGGTAGGAAAGAGGGTTTTATTTTCTTTACGAACATATTCTCTGTCCTCCAAGGTCTTCATTATAGATGCATAAGTCGAAGGTCGGCCGATATCACGAGCTTCAAGTTCTTTGACAAGTCCAGCTTCGCTATATCTATTTGGTGGTTCGGTAAATTTTTCCTCTTTTATTAAATTCAACATATCAAGATTCTCTCCAGTTTTTACTTCTGGAAGTTCTAAATCTTCGCCGACACTTTCTCTATCTACTTCAAGCCATCCTCTGAACAACACACGCGAGCCAGTGGCTGTGAAATCAGGAAACTCAAAACTAGGATCTGGATTGTTTTTTACATTCGCGCTGATTTTGGTTTTTAATAATTTTGCATCCGACATTTGTGAAGATACTGTGCGTTCCCATATGAGTCTATATAGTCTTTGTTGTTCATCTGTGCCGGCGGAAATATTTTCTATATGAGTCGGACGGATAGCTTCGTGCGCTTCTTGTGCATTTTTTGATTTTGTTTTATAGATGCGAGCCTCGGTGTATTGTTTTCCATATTTTTTTTCTACAAAAGAAAGTATTTGCGCTTGAGCAATTTTAGAAAGATTCGTACTGTCTGTCCTCATATATGTAATGTGTCCTGCTTCGTAGAGCTTTTGGGCCAGGCGCATTGTATTGGAAGGAGAATATCCGAGCCTAGAGCTCGCAGTCTGTTGGAGTGTAGAAGTGGTAAATGGCGCGCGAGGAGATCTTTTTTGTTCGGATTCTTTTACTTCTTTTACTAACCAAGCTTCTTTTTTGCCAACTTCGAGAATCTTTTCTACAAGATTTTCATCGCGAGGCTCGTCTTTACAAACCAGAGTTAATTTTGCTTTTTTTATCGTTTCAAAAAGTCCGAGTAATTTAAAATATTTTTCTGGCACAAACGCGCGAATTTCTCTTTCTCGTTCCATTATGATACGCAAGGCAGGGGATTGCACTCTTCCAGCCGAAAGTCCATAACGCACTTTTTTCCAAATCAAACCGGAAAGATCATAACCCACAAGTCTATCTAGTACCCGCCTAGCTTCTTGTGCTTTACGAAGTGCAGTATCTATATCTCTAGGATTATTCAAAGCTTCTTTCACTGCCTCTTTTGTGATTTCATGAAAAGTTACTCGTTTAATTTTGGCTTTTATTTTTTTGTCTTCATTTAATAATTGCTGTATGTGCCACGCAATGGCTTCTCCTTCACGATCGGGATCAGTAGCAAGCAAAATTTCATTTGCTTTTTCAGCGAGTGTTTGGAGTTCATGAACAACTTTTTCTTTTCCCTTAGAGATTTCATAATGAGGAATAAATCCACCTTCGATATCTATCGCTTGCTTGTTTGATTTTGGTAAATCCCGAATATGCCCGATAGAAGCGCGCACTGTAAAACGATCTAAACCCGCCTTTGAATCGGCGGACAAGTATTTTTCGATTGTCTTTGCTTTTGATGGTGATTCTACAATCAATAATTTCATACTTGCTAAGTATTACATTAAATATATTTTATTTGCAAATTGGTAAAAACATAAATATAATTTTTGGAGGGGTTTGGCGAGTGTCGACGAGCCAACTTCAGAAATTTTTAAGCTTAAAAAATTTTGTACCGGAAAAAATTGATATTTATGTTTTTACCATAAATCTAAATCAATCGAACTTCTCCCATCTCTTCTTTTATTAAATCTTTTATTTCCATCACAGAAAGTATCGCGTTTGCATTTGCGATCGGCATTTTCATCGCGCGCAAAAGTTCATCACGAGGCATCGGCTCGCGTAAAATCTCGAAGACTTTTTTCTCTTCAGATGAAAGTTCTTCAAACAATCTCAGCTGCTTTGCTTTTTCTTCCTTACTATCTTCTACATCAAAACCCAAGACGAGCAACACATCTTTTGCTTCTGTCACAGGCGTGGCTCCTTGTTTCAAAAGTTTATTTGTACCTTTTGAAAAAGAAGAAAAAATAGATCCCGGTATCGTCAGTAGATCTCTGTTGTATTCTGTGGCCAATCGCGCAGTTATCATTGTACCAGACTTTTCTTCGGCTTCTATCACTAGCACTGCTTTGGATATTCCCGCCATCAAGCGATTGCGCATAGGGAAGCTCCAGTAGGTTGCTTTGAAATCTGGTTCAAATTCTGAAATTATACATCCGCCAGATTCCACAACTTCGCGCATAAAGCGAATATTTGTTTTAGGATACATCGCGGATTCTGAAAGTCCTGAACCGGGAAAGACTAAAGTCTTCAATCCTACTTGCATAGCTTTCTTGTGCGCTATCGTATCTATTCCCATAGCAAACCCAGATACTATGACAATAGGATAGCCCTTGAGACCTTCTATTATTTTCTCACAAGCATCACGACCATAGGAAGTGAATTTACGAGAACCCACAATACACAAATACACCAGATCCGAATCTGGCAAATCTCCGATAGCATACAGATTCTCAGGTGGTTGTGGTATTTCAGAAAAAGCTTTTGGAAATTCCTCTTTTTTTAGTTTCCTGATTTGCATAATTTTTGATGCTTCACATTATAGCTTGTTTCATATATAATGACAAAATATGTTGGATATCAAATTTATACGCGAAAATAAAGATATAGTCCAGGCGGGGGCTGTTAAAAAATATGTAAAAGTAGATATAAACAGACTGATATTTCTGGACGACAACCGCTTAAAATATTTAAAAGAAGTTGAAGATCTGCGAAGCGAGGTAAACAAAGTCTCCAATCAAATCTCTCGCGATCAAGATCCAAATCTTAAAGCGCAACTCATCGGAGAGATGAGTGTAGTCAAAGCAGAGATAAAAATAAAAGAAGAAAAATTAAAATCCATTATGGAAGAATGGCAGAAATTAATGCTTGAAGTTCCAAACATTCCAGATATCAGTGTGCCAGATGGGCTAAGTGACGAAGAAAATAAAGAGATCAAGGTCTGGGGAGAAAAGCCGAATTTTTCTTTTACACTCAAAGATCATACAGAAATAATGACGGCTCTCAAGATGTGTGATTTTGACAGAGGGGCAAAAGTGCATGGATTTCGAGGGTATTTTTTGACCAACGACGCAGTACGACTTTGTTTTGCTATTTGGAATTATGCGATGGATTTTTTCTCCACAAAAGGCTTTTCTCCTATAATGCCACCTGTGATCGTGCGAAAACAAAATCTATACGGCACGGGGCATTTGCCTGGTGATGTAGAAGACTATTATATGACTCAAGATGGCGATGTCCTAGCAGGAACTGCAGAAGTGCCATTGATGGGTCTCCATAGTAATGAAGTTTTAGACAAAAAATCTTTGCCGATAAAATATCTCGGATTTTCTCCTTGTTTTAGACGCGAGGCGGGAAGCCACGGCAAAGATGTAAAAGGTTTGATTCGCGTACACGAATTTTATAAATTCGAACAAGTCGTACTCTGTGAAGCAAATCACGAAACTTCTGTAAAATTTCACGAGGAAATAAACAGAAACACTGAGGAATTCATAGAATCTTTTGGCTTGCCATATCACACAGTCATAAATTGTGGCGGTGACTTGGGTTTGGGACAAGTAAAAAAATACGACATTGAGCTCTGGGTACCAAAAGAAGATCGATACAGGGAAATATCTTCTGCATCATATTTCCACGATTTTCAAACTCGTCGATGCGGTACTCGATACAAAGATGAAGAAGGCAAAATGCATTACGCGCACTCTTTGAATTGTACTGCTATTCCTACACCTCGTATTCTAGTGTCTATGGTAGAAAATTTTCAGCAAGCCGATGGCAGTGTGAAAATCCCCGAAGTTTTAAAAAAATATATGGGTGAACAAGAATATATAAAATAACAAGCAGATGAAAAAAAGAAGTATCTTGGATTCTCCGCGATTTCTGGAATTAAAAAAGCAAAAATATAAAGCTTTAAAGAAAAAGACTTTGATTTGGATAATTAGTTTTTCTGTATTTTTTTTGTGTATATCTTTTTTTTCTAAATGGAAAAATCTAAATATCCAAAAAATAGAAACAGAGGGAAACAGAATCATAGACACGATCGTATTGGAAAGTCTGATAAAAGAAAAAATATCAAGCAAATATATATGGTTTTTTCCAAAAACAAATTTTTTACTTTATCCTAAAAAAGAAATCAAAGAAGAGCTCAGCGCAAAATTTAAGAGATTAAAAAATATAGAATTAAATCTGAAAGATTTACAAACTTTATCTGTGTCTCTAACAGAAAGATCAGCCTTGTACACTTGGTGCGGAGCAAAACCTTTACCAGTAGATAATTCATCTGAATCAGAAGATGGTTGTTATTTTATGGATGAAACTGGATATATTTTCGACAAAGCTCCATATTTTTCAGGACAAGTATATTTAAAATTCTTTGGCTCTATTGAAACATCAGATCATAACCCTCTTGGTTTTTATTTTAAGGAAAAGGATTTTAAAAATCTGGTTTTGTATAAAGAAGAACTTGAAAAAATTGGACTTAAACTGACTTCTTTTTATATAGGAGACGATGATGACATCAGGGTTGCTTTGACTTCTACTTCAGCAAAAAAAAGTCCAGAAATAATATTCAAGGCAGATTCGTCTTTAGAACAAGTAATTAAAAATTTGGATGCAACGCTCAACACTGAACCATTTCTTTCTGATTTTAAAAATAAATACTCTTTACTTTCATATATTGACCTACGATTTGGCAATAAGGTATATTACAAATTCAATGAATAATAACTTGGGATTTTGGAAAAAATTAAAACGACCTATAATGTGTCTTGCGCCGATGGCGGATGTCACAGACTGCGCTTTTAGACAAATAATCGTAAAATACGGAAAACCCGATGTTTTCTGGACAGAATTTGTGTCTGCTGACGGACTTGCTCACGAAAAAGGTCGCGAAAAGCTTTTAATTGATTTAAAATTTTCCAAAAATGAACGACCTATCGTGGCGCAAATATTCGGGTCTAACGCTGAAAATATGGAGAGCGCTGCAAGACTCTGCCGCGAGCTTGGTTTTGATGGTATAGATATAAATATGGGCTGTCCAGATAAAGCGATAGAAAAACAAGGGTGTGGCGCAGAGATGATTAAAAATCCAGAAAACGCTAGGACAATGATACAGGCGGTAAAGCGGGGCGCAGGAGATCTGCCAGTATCAGTGAAGACTCGTATTGGTTACAATAAAAATGAAATGGAGATGTGGCTCCGAGAACTTTTAGCAGAAAATATTGCAGTACTCATTGTACATCTACGAACTCGCAAAGAAATGTCCGATGTTCCTGCGCACTGGGAATTGATGCAGAGGATTGTAGAAATGCGAAATGAAATGGGTAAAGAAACTTTGATCATAGGCAATGGTGATGTGTTAGATTTAGAAGATGGTAGAGAAAAAATAAAGGAAACCGGTTGCGATGGGGTGATGCTAGGCCGAGCAATTTTCGGAAATCCGTGGTTGTTCTCCTCTCCCTTAATAAGGAGGAGGATGGGAAGAGGTGATTTATTAGATATAAAAGAAAAATTAAAAGTCCTTACAGAACATACAAAGCTTTTCCAAAAATTGCTCGGCAAACACAAAAATTTTGATATAATGAAGAAACATTTCAAAGCCTATGTAAATGGCTGGGACGGCGCAAAAGAATTGCGAGTAAAATTGATGGAAACAAAAAATGCAAAAGAAGTGGGAAGTATTATAAATGAATTTTTGTTTGAAAAATGATTAGTCTAGACACAACAATTAAACTAAACGATTTGAGAAATAAAGTAATTCTTCCTGATTCTTTGGACGAATTTGTTGTTCTTTCTGAACGAGAAAAACAAGACGCATTGGAAAATATCGAAAATATTCTATTGAGATTCGAGAAAAGACTTCAAAATTTTATAAAAGAATTTGGAATAGAAACGACTCGTGTTTATAATGAGTTTAATTTTTTGAAAAATTACCAAAAATTCATAGAACCTATAAATAAATGGTTAGAACAAGACAAAAAAGAAAAAGAATCAGATATATTTGATCAGCCTCACGCGATAAAAGGATATCTTCTTGCAAAAAAAGCGATAGATCTTCAAAAAGATATCAAAGAATTTTTAAAAAAATTCTTTGATATTAAAAACTACAGGACAAAAGAACAACAGAGAATCGCTAATTATGGCGGAGAAAAAGAATATGAAAGTCTAACCAAAATTTGTGGATTGTTGGGTGAAGCCTTATGGATTTATTCAACCAATGAAAACAATTCTATTATTAGATCAGTTTCTTTAGAAAATAATGATTTTTTTAAAAAAGAAAATCTCAAAATGTTTACGGAGATTGTATGGAATACAGAAAAAGCAATATCAAAATTAATAAAACCACCTGTAAATACAGAAGTCTTTAGTGGTAAAAATACATATGAGGATCTTGACGAAAAACTTTGGATCTACAAATCCGTACAATACTTAAGAAAAGCAAAAATTGAAAATATACATTCAATCTTAAAGAAAGATCCAACTCTCACTAGCTCATCAATTGGTTTTTATAAAAAAGATAAAAACCTTATTTTGACACAAACCGCATATGCTGTAGTTTTTTTATCTATGATTAGAAAAATCAAAACACTAGCTAGTAAAAAACAAACAGATCCAAATCAAGCTTTTACTGATTTTTTTTATTGGCACAACAAACTTGATACATTGTTAGAAAAATTAAGAAAACAATTTCCGGATACAGACACAGAAGCAATAAAGAATTTAATCATAAAGTTTGATCTAGAACCTGATAATTTCTCAAAACTATAGTAGTGAGTTATAATACCCAAATGTACGATTTGGCACTGTATCGCAAATATCGACCTGCTAACTTTGATGCTGTAGTAGGGCAGGATCATATAGTAAAAGTATTGGAAAGCTCGATAAAGACCAACAAAGTCTCACACGCTTACCTTTTTGTCGGTTCTCGTGGAGTGGGCAAAACTTCTGTGGCTAGGATTTTTGCGAGAGAGATCGGTGTTTCAAACAATGATCTTTATGAAATAGATGCGGCTTCAAACCGAGGTATCGAGGACATCCGCGAGCTTCGCGATGGCGCGCGTGTGTTGCCTTTTGATTCCAAATACAAAGTCTACATTATAGACGAAGTGCATATGCTCTCCAAAGACGCTTGGGGTGCATTGCTTAAAACATTAGAAGAACCTCCAAGGCATGTGATATTTATCCTCGCCACCACAGAAATACACAAAGTCCCAGAAACGATAGTCTCGCGTTGTCAGGTTTTCACATTTAAAAAAGCCTCGGATCTAGCTTCCAAAAATATGTTACTTGATGTGGCAAAGAAAGAAGGCTTTGATCTCGACGCTGGAGGAGCAGAATTGATAGCAATCTTAGGAGATGGATCTTTTCGTGATGCTCTAGGTACTTTGCAAAAAGTTTTAAATTTTTCACACCCCACCCCAACCCTCCCCTTAGTAAGGGGAGGGCGAAGGGAGGGGTCTAAAGAAATTAAAAAAGAAGATGTAGAAAAAATAACAGGTGCGCCGAAAACTACCCTGGTCAATGATTTTATTTCTGCTGTTGCTTCAAAAGATTTAGAAAAAGGTATTTCAACAGTCCGAAATGCATCGGCCTTGAGCTTGGATATGAAATTATATTCCAAACTCATCATTAATAAATTTCGCGCGTTGATAGTCTTGAAATACGCGCCAAAATTGGAAAAAGATTTGATGGGGGATATAGGTGAAGAAGATATTGCATTTTTGAAAGATTTGGTAAAAAACGATAAAGAAAATATTTTGCGTTCTGGCACTTTGTCCATACTTCTAGAATCCTACAGCGACATCGATCACGCATTCATCTCCGAGCTTCCACTCGAGTTGGCTTTGATTAAAACCTTAACAAAAGAGTAATTAATTTTTTTACTAATTCAGTAATATAAATATTTTAAAAACAAAACCACGCTGGAAATAAGCTAAATAATGTGTTATTCTTGAAATCGTCAGCCATTGGGAGATCGTCTAATGGTAGGACTCCTCCCTTTGAAGGAGGATATCTTGGTTCGAATCCAGGTCTCCCAGCTTTGCGAAGAAATTTTTAATCGTGGTTCAAATCCACATATTCCAGCAACGAAAAAATGAATAAACTAAAAGATAACTTTATGCCACCAAAAAAACATATTATCATATTTTCTCACGGGTTTGGAGTACGCAAGGATGATCGCGGACTTTTGAGTGAGATCGCTGAAAATTTCGCCAATACTGAAACAATGCTTTTTGATTACAACGGAGTAGATGAAACAGGAAAAGTTTTGACTGTACGGTTACTTTCAGAACAAGCAAAAATGTTAAATGAAGTCATAGAAAAAGCACGATTAGAAAATCCAGATGCCACGATAGACATCATAGGGCATTCACAAGGCTGTCTGGTGGTAGGTTTGGTAAAACCATCAGGTATAAGAAAAACTGTCTTTCTAGCGCCTTCTTTGGATAATGATATAGAATACACTATAAACATATTTAAAGAAAGACCAGGCACGGAAATAAATCTATCAGGAGTATCAAGACTTACAAGGAGAGACGGAACTACCACATTGGTCTCTACAGAATTTTGGAAAGAAAGAGAAGAAGCTAACCCCATATCTTTATACAACACACTCGCTCAACAAACAGGATTAATAATCATAAATGCAAAACAAGATGAAATCTTGAAAGAAATAAATACAGGCGACCTTAATAAAAATATAAAGATTATCAAGCTCGACAGCAATCATCAATTTTCAGGCACCGAGCGACGGCCTTTGATAGAAAAGATTAAAGAAATATTGTTATAATTAATGAATGGTGATCCTAAGACACGATACTTTTGACGAACCAGAATTAATTCCTGAATTTTTCGGAGCGAAACTTTTCCCAGAGAAAAAAGAAGAATTAAAAAGATTATTTAATCCTGAATTTTAGATTCATATGATTATTTTCGAAAATGAAAATATAATAGTTCAAGAATCTAACATTGAAGGTTTGGTGTCATATTCTCTATAATACCAAATCTTGATCCTACAAGACACTTTTAAAAATTTCAATAAATAATCACTGTTCTTTAAATTTATCTGAAGATCTGCTACTATATTGGATATGGCAAATAGCAACACAAAGGGAGGTTTTAGCTCTGTTTTATTTATTATCGTTATCTTATTATTAGGCGGTTGGTTTTTCTATAAATCCAATAACAAAGCAGAAGCTCCAATAATACTGGAAGATAATATCGGCGAAGGATTAGAACAAGATCTGGCTCCCATAGCCAGTCAAAATATCATAGGTAAATGGCAAAGCATAAATGATGCAAAATTTGTTCGAGAATTTAAAGCGGATGGTGTGGTGATAGATAATTATGGTTCAGAATTTACCTTAACGGACAAGTGGAAAGTGTTCACAAAAAATAGTGGACTGGAAACTTCTTTCCCACTCGAAGATGACACTGCATACTTGGAATTTTCGAATGGACAAGAATCTATGTATTTTAAAATTACCAAAGTTACTCCGGAGGAACTGGAGCTCATATATATGGATCGTGGTAGCATACTTAGATTTAAGAAAGTTCAATAAAATCATTCAATATAAGCGAAATCCACTGAGCCCACAATAAACGCTACCGCTGTCATTGTGGGAGTTTGGAAAAAATATGCAAAAAGTCTATAATGCTTTTATGGCTTTGCGTATTTTAGCATCAGTGATCATATTGCTTTCTTTGCTGTTTGCGCCATTTTGGTTGTCAGTATTGCTGATTTTAGGAGCTATGATTTATTTTTCTTTTTATTGGGAAGGCATTACTTTGTTATTTATTTCTGATTTATTGTATGGGACACAAGAAAGTAGGTTTTTTGAAATAACTATTTTTTCTACTATAATAGCCTTCGTAACTTTAATAACTATAGAATATTTAAAAAAGAAATTAAAATTTAGAATTTAAAATCAAAAAATGATTCGAGAAATTTTAAGAAAACGCAAAATAAAAACAGGTAACTTTTTCGTAGAACCAGATGAGATCTTTCTCGACTCAAAGAATCTGCAGAATTTTGATGTTCAGCAATTCGAAGGTCGTATAGAAAGACCTATTTCTAAAAAAAGTATCTTATTCGTCGGTCTTTTCTTTTTATTATTCCTGTCTATCTTTTCTACCAGACTCGGTTATTTGCAGATAGAAAAAGGCGAAGCTTATTTAGAAAGAGGAAAGAACAATGTCTTAGAAAAACAGATCATCTTCAATGAGAGGGGGATTATTTATGATAGAAATAAAATTGAGCTCGCTTGGAATGAAAAAGACGATACAGATAAAACCGTGCGGACATATATATCGCCGGGCTTTTCGCATACATTGGGATATATCAGTTACCCAAAAGAAGACAAAGATGGCAATTATTGGCAGAATGAATTCATCGGCAAAGATGGGTTGGAAAAAGAATATGACAAACTCCTGAAAGGTAAAAATGGTTCAAAGATCGTTGAAATAGATGCGCGTAAAAAAATCCATTCCGAAAACATAGTAAACCCTCCAGAGCGGGGAATAGATTTGATCACAACAATAGATTCAAAAATCCAAAAAGAATTGTACAAAGCTATCAAAGATTTGTCGCAGAGCAATTCTTTTTCTGGTGGCGCAGGTATTCTTATAGATGTCAGAAATGGAGAGATCCTGGCTTCGACAAGTTTTCCAGAATACGATTCGCAAACACTTTCTCTTGGAAAGGATAAAGAAAAAATAGAAGGATACTTGAACGATAAAAGAAAAGTATTTTTGGACAGGACGATCTCGGGTCTCTATACGCCTGGCTCGATAGTCAAACCATTCTTTGCTATCGGAGCATTGACAGAAAAGATAATAAATCCATACAAAAAAATACTCTCCACTGGCTCGATTTCCATACCAAACCCTTATTTTAAAGATCAAAAAACTGTTTTCAAGGATTGGAAAGCTCACGGCTGGGTAGATATGACAGATGCTTTGGCCGTGTCTAGTGATGTGTATTTCTATTCTATTGGTGGAGGTTTTGAAGATCAAAAAGGATTAGGAATTACTAATTTAGAAAAATATGCAAAATTATTCGGTATCGGACAAAAAACTGGCGTCGATCTGCCAGATGAAAAAAGTGGAGTAATCCCAAATCCATTATGGAAAATAGAAAATTTTAACGGTGAAACTTGGAGCATAGGAAATACTTATCACACATCTATCGGACAATATGGATTTCAAGTGACTCCGATAGAGATGGCTCGCGCAACGAGCGCGATAGCGAATTATGGCACACTCGTGACTCCACACTACATAATAGGAGACGAAGCGAAAGAAAAACAAATTTCAAAAATAGATTTAGAAAAAGAATATTTTGATGTGGTACACGAAGGTATGAGACAAAGTGTATTATCTGGCACATCAATACCTCTAAATTTTCCTTTTGTGCAAGTGTCCGCAAAGACTGGTACTGCTGAACTCGGAGTCAGCAAAAACAAAGTAAACTCTTGGATCATTGGATTTTTCCCTTATGAAAATCCAAAATACGCTTTTACTATAATGATGGAAGCGGGACCAGCTTCTGGCACAGTCGGAGCATCATCTATAATGCGACATATGTTAGAATATATGTCTATATACACACCAAAATATTTCGAATAGCTATTTATAAATCTTTTTGTTATTATATAAAAATATGATAAGTAAAATAAAATTTGTTTTGGGGCTCGGTATTTGGTTGGCGATACTGCCTTATCTAGGTTTTCCGAGTTCTCTAAAAAACCTACTGATTACGCTATCCGCGCTTAGTATTGTATATATCAGCTACTTGGCATATAAAAACCTGAAAGCAGAAACAAAAGAGACTCGAACCTTTGATAATTTTTCTGAAAATTTGAGCCCAGCCAAAGAAGCATAAAAATCCTGATAAATTTTATGTTAGAATTTTTTAAAACAAGGCATATTTATGCCACAATACTACTCGCATCGGTCTTTTTCTTTTTTGGAATATATATCGGCTCCAATAAACGCCCGGAGATAGAAAAAGTCACAGGAGTTTCCAATAAAGAATTCACAGTAGTTAATGATTCTGATTTTTCAATTTTCTGGAAAGCTTGGAATAATATAAATGAAAAATATCCGACCAAAGACACTTCGAATCAATCCAAAATCTATGGCGCCATCTCTGGATTGGTAAATTCTCTCGAAGATCCATACAGTTCATTCTTTGATCCAGAAGAAGCAAAAATATTCGAAAGCGATATAGAAGGCAATTTTGGTGGCATAGGTATCGAAATAGGAATAAAAGACAAAGTGCTCACCGTCATCGCTCCACTCAAAGATACGCCTGCCTATAGAGCAAATATGAAGTCCGGAGATAAAATCCTCAAGATAAACGATCTGATGACTTCCGGCATAAGTATAGAAAAAGCCATCAAATTGATCAGAGGAAATGCTGGCACCATCGTCAAACTCACCACTTTTCGTGATGGAGACAAAGAACCGAGAGAAATCAAACTCACTCGAGATACCATAAATATTCCCACACTCGATACAGAGATGCGAGAAGATGGTGTCTTTGTGATAAAACTTTATAGTTTCACTGGCAACTCCGCAGAACTCTTCCGTCAAGCTTTGCAAAAATTTTCAGAAGCTGGCACCGACAAACTACTGTTAGACTTACGAGGCAACCCCGGAGGATATCTAGATTCTGCTGTAAATATGGCTAGCTTTTTCTTGGCTGGAGGTAAGACTGTAGTCATAGAAAATTTTGGAGACAATAAAGAAGAAAAGATCTACCGCAGCCAAGGATATGATGTATTTAATGATAATTTAAAATTTGTCATATTGATAGATGGTGGTTCAGCTTCAGCTTCAGAAATATTGGCCGGAGCAATGCAAGATCATAAAAAAGCAATATTGGTAGGGGAGAAGAGTTACGGTAAAGGTTCAGTGCAAGAAGTAGTGAAAATAACCCCAGATACCATTTTAAAAATAACCGTAGCAAAATGGTTGACTCCAAATAGAAACTCAATCTCAGAAAAAGGTTTGGTTCCAGATTATGAAATGATTCCGACAACCAAAGATATCGATGCTAAAAAAGATGTACAATTAAACAAGGCTCTGGAAATATTAAAAAATTGGCCAAGCGTAAGATAAAAGAAGAAATTATAAAATAGAAATAAAATTATGAAAGTAATATTTTTACAAGATGTACCAAGAGTAGGCAAAAAATACGACATCAAAGAAGTAAATGACGGCTATGCTCTAAATTTTTTATTTCCTAGAAAATTAGCGACTCTGGCCACAGTAAAAGCTGTCGAAGAAATAGAACAACGCAAAAAAGAAATTATCGTCAGAAGGGAAGTCGAGGAAGATCTTTTGAGTAAAAACTTGAAAGAATTACAAGACAAGATCGTCACGCTGAAAGCCAGGGCAGATGAAAAAGGTCATTTGTTTTCTGCGATACATACCGAGATGATCGTTGAAGCTCTGTATAAAGAACATCGCATACAGCTCGACGAAAAATTTATAAACCTTCCAAAACAAATAAAAGAGTTAGGGGAGTTTGAAATCCCAATAATAATAAAAAATAAAAAAGCTTCTTTCAAGCTCATAATAGAAAAAATATAATTCACTATGTTTTAAACGCTAGACTACACTGACAGTTTTCTTGACTGTCGTCTTGCCATTGAAGGAAGTTTTGCGACGAGAGCCAAACTCTACTTTGCCGGGTTTTAGGGCAAATAGTGTGTGATCTTTACCTACAGATACATTAGTACCGGCCATAATAGCCGTACCGCGTTGTCGCACGATAATAGAGCCTGCTTGTGCCTTTTGGCCACTAGCGAGCTTTATACCGAGGTACTTTGGATTCGAATCTCTTAAGTTTTTGGCGGTTCCGCCGGCTTTTCTATGTGCCATATAATTTTATATTTTTAAAATGTCAAATTTGCCTTAATTTACCCAGTAGGATAATATAAACCGATAACTTCATCAGTATAGACGATCTTATGGAAAAAATCAAGTGTTTTATCAATCTATTTTTGCAGATTTTACAGAGCGACAAAGCCAAGGATTTCCTGACAATCTTTGTCATTATTTTGGTCGGTCTAGGGTCATTTGGGCTAGGTAGACTATCAAAAAAGGATATTATACTAGAAGGCCTGCCTGCGCAGGCAGGCCTTAAAATCGAATATAAGGGTCAAGAAGCGAGCGTTTTTGGGATTATGACGAATGATTCAAATTCCAATTCTAAAAATTTCTTTGCATCAAATAGAGGAAGTAAATATTATTCTTTAGGATGCTCCGGAGGTAAAGCTATTAAGCAAGAAAATAGAATTTATTTTGACACGAAAAAGGAGGCCGAGAATGCGGGATACGAACTCTCTAGCTCTTGTAAGTAAAGCTTCTATATAAAAACACCTACACAAAAAGATATATTGTGCGACATACCTTTATTTAACATTAGCCCCATTCCCCGGGGCTAATAAATCAAACTATTAACAAGAAAATAAATTCTATTAAAAACTTTTATTTTAAAACCGTTAAAATTTTATCTAGAAAAGTCTTGATCCAATCAATAACCTCACCCACTGTCAGACCAAAATACTTCAGAGCAATCAATGCCACGATGATAAGAATTATTAATTGTATAAAACCTTTTTGTTTATTTTTTATATTACTCATATACTTTATATTTTAACACTACTGCTAGAGTTTAGGCAAGTAATACATTGGGTCAAGATAAGCATTCGTAGCTGCGATAGGTTGTTTCAAGATTTTCCCTGCGCAAGATTTAGACGGTACTGTCTGTACACTAGTGGCAGTCGAAGCATAGAGTGATAAATGCAGATGTGGCCCAGTGACTCTGCCTGTACCTCCGCTATATGCTACTACTTGTCCACGAGAAACTTTCTGTCCTTCAGATATCATTATGGTAGACAGATGCCCATAGGTACTGGAAAGGTCATTGTCGTATTCTATAAAAACCCATTTACCAAAAGATGCTCCAAAACAAGCCAAATCGGTATCCCCTGTACCACGCACTATGCCGTCTGCCATAGCTTTCACAGGCAAAGGGGTTCGCGCGCGAAAATCTACTCCACTGTGACCGCTCGCATAAGTCCTATGTGGACCTGTCTTTGCGCCAAATTCTTGAGTAACAAATATATCATCGAGTGGCCAAGATAAAACCCCAGCGGAAGGAAGTTTACTAGGATCCAAAATAAATTTGAGTTGTGATTCATAATCTCTCAGTTCCCTTTCAAAGGCTATTTTTTTTGCCATTTGTTCTTTCAGAAGTTTTTGATAGTTGGCCTCGCTGTTTTTGGTCTGCGCAAGCAGCTTGTTTTTCTCTGCTTTGTTTTGATCTACCACTCTTTTTTGGTCTATCAGTTTGTTTTTCAATACGACAAGCTCATTTTTGGCATCTATGGTCTCTCCCCTTGTATCTTCCAATTCCACTTTTATTTCTCTGATATTCACAGTAGTTTTTCGAATTTTATCATTCACTGTGGCTATGTTGTCTATATCATTCCAAACCACAGAAAAATCATTCTCCGATAATATGGTGGTGATAGCGTCGTTATTTTCAAGTTCATTCACTTTTCTGATTTCCAGAGATAAGGCTTCAATATTGTTTGATATCACACTTTGTTTGTCATTTATGTTCAAGCTAAGTTCTTGAATTTTTAAACTTGTCTTGTCAATTTTATTTTGAGTCACAGAAGTATCTGCTACAAGTTTTTTTTTTGTAAGTTCAAGCTGTTTTAAAGACCCATTCAAAGAATCTTTTTGCTTACCGAGATCTTCTATTTCATCTTGATATTGTTTTATCTCTTGTTCTAGTCTTGTTATTTCAGCATTTTTTTCGCTTATCTTTGTATTCAACTCCCCTACTGTCTGCGCTTGAGAAAAAAATGATGGAGTTATGAATGCCAACCCTAATAAAAAAAGAAGGAACTTTTTGGATGACTTCATATGCTTATATATTAACATAAAATTCTTATTTTAAATAAACAAAAAAACACCATTTCTGGTGTTTTTTTGTTATAATCTTATTTTTTCAAAATTACATATTTGCCAAATATTCGTTTGCGAGAGCTATCAAAGCGAGTCTATCTGTCAAAGGTAAATCTTTATAATGCTTGTATTGACCTTTCTTCATTTTCTCAAGATCATTCTTAAATCTTTCCATTTTCAAGACAGATTTATCATCTTTATCCTTTTGGACTAACTTGATCATATTCTCCAACTTCTTACTCAACTCGTTTTTCAACGAACTAGGAGCGCCAGAAGAGTTCACAGTAGCGATCATACTGTTCAAATGTGGTATTGGTTCAAATGGACCACCATAAGCCAATGCATTACCTCCAGCAAGAATAGCCATCAAAGCGACTAGCAATCCTGTACCAAAAACTTTTTTTATAGTAACATTCATAAACTTAATGATTAAAATTATTAATAATAATTGCAAAAAATATTAGCAATAGTATGATTATATACAATGAAAGCCAAGAAAGCAAAAATTAAAACAATGAAACTGTGGATAACTCATAATATATGAGAAACTCCATTATTTTCATATTTATTCTGGTGATTTTGGGTAGCTTTTTCAGATTTTACCAATTAGACAAAGAGCCGTATTGGATGGATGAAGGCTACACTATCAATGCTGTACTATCTGTACAAGAAAAAGGCTCTACCCTACTGGACTCCGGTAATTATTATCGCTGCCCTACATACTGCTATCCCACAGCTTTTATCGTAAAATATTTTGGCAATAATGCTTTTTCATATCGATTGCTCGCGGCTATAGCTGGAATTATTTTCATCGTTCTAATATTTTATATAACAAAAAGATTTTTCGGACAAATAGTGGGCTTTCTCGCGAGCGCCGCCATCTCCCTGTCTTATTGGCAAATAGCATGGTCTAGACAAGCCAGATGGTACACATTGTTCGCTCTTTTTTTCTGGTTGGCAATTTTATTTTTTTATGAATCTTTAAAAGCTGAACACAGATCAAAGAAAATCTGGTTACTGCTAGGCGCATCATTGTTCACAATCGTAGCGTGTTTGACACACGGACTCGGATATCTATTGCCATTTGTTTTTATCACTTGGTATTTAATAGAGAAAATATTTATAAAAAAAGATTTTCAACTTAAGAAGATTATTTTTTATATCTCTACTGGAATTACTTTTCTTTTTTTGTTTTTTGTATTAGATAATCTTTTAAATATCAATTTTTTAAAATCCCTGTTTAACAATATAGATCTTAATTTTACTCTTCCTTATCATTTGAGTTTTCTTTTTCGCAATTATTGGCTATTTATTATTTTTGCTTTTTTTGCTCTCTGTACTAAACAAAAAGAAAATACACTTACTCGTTATTTTTTACTTTTCATTTTTCTTGCATATCTGATTCCTTTGTCATTTTTGACCGACCTAATTCAATATAGATATTTATTTCATATCACACCAATAATCATCGTCTTGGGCATACTCGGTATGTATGATATTTATTTATTAATAAATAAAAAATGGCAACGCATTTTATTTGTAGGAATTCTGATATTTATTTTCTTTACTTACGCTGGAGGAGTAGTCTACCCAAAGGAAAGATATCCACTAGAGTCCGACACTTTTGCAAGCGTAGGCAAGCGAGCATATTATCCATACACACCACAACCCGATTGGAATAAAGCTTACGAATTTATAAAATCAAATAAAAAAGACAGCGATGTGGTTATCAGTAGCTTGCCTCATTTCAATAAAATATTTCTTGGTATTCCTGGATATTGGATAAAATACAATTATTTGGGTTTGACTGGGCGAGAATCAAAGGTTGTTAATAATAAAGAATTCTATGTTGGCGCAGAAGTTTTAAATAATTTAGAAGAAGTACAGTCTTTCACTAAAAAAAATCACGGGTATATTATCTTTGATTTTATGGCGACAAACAACAGGATAGATCCAATCATTATTCAATATATTAGAGACAGCTTTAAATCAGTATTTTTTAATAGGATTGGTTCATATTCGGAAGTTTGGGTATATAAATTTTAATCTTTACTTTACTCAAAGTAAATGATATAAATCAGCTATGAAAAATACATTACTGAAGCTCCAAGAATGGTTCAAAAATACAAACTTTAAAGAGCTTGCAAAAAAAGAGATAAAAAATCCAATATTTTGGGTGCGATTTACCGCTTATGCCATTCCTCTCGCCTTCTTGTTTTATGTGCTTTATATAAATTTTCTGCCGTTTGGTTATAATAAAACATTTATTATAGATGTGGGTTCTGCTACAGATACAACTGCGAAAGAATTTTATTTGGAACCTTCGGCGACTCTTTCAGAAAAAAAGATCGATGATGCCACAGGAGAAACTTATCGCGAATTGAATGGTCTGGCTTATGCGGTGTTCAAACCAAAAGCTTTTTTGAAAGATGCCGAAATATCTGTGTCTATCGATGGCGATGATGTGTATTTAATACCTCCAGAAATAGATTTTTCTTCAGAAGAAATAATATGGGATTATGCTTGGGATTTTTCGCAAGGACTTCCGAAAGACTGGCGAGGAAACGCATTTATGTTTGAAGATGAATTCACTTTTAATGGTGAAGATTCCCGAATCACCCTACCATATTCCAAAGACAAATTTGAAGATGGACCTTTTAGTGTGTATGTAAAATGGTCACCGACTGATGAAGAAAATAATGCTCAACAAGTAGTCGGCCATTTTAATTGGGAAATCTGGCAAAACAAAGACAATGTCGAATTTCGTGTCGGTAGAATGAACGACGCCACTGGTCCGGCTTATTCTATAAAATATCCGTTTGATCCAGATTTATTTTTTGGAGAAATACATAGAGCTCTTGCGATATATAACCCTGGCGAAAATGGATATATCGAATTATATATAGACGATGAATTTAGAGGACGCACTTATTTTGGCAAAGATAAAATTTATAAAAATTATGGCTCAGAAAACTTATCTATTGGATGGTCATCACATAATAATAGTAAAAACCCTTATTTTTCTGGATCTATTTATGATTTAGGTATCATATCGAAAAATATAGTTGAACCGATAAAAGAATTATTTTTGGAAGACATAAAAAAAGACAAGTCTGTAAAAATAGGTATCATATCTAGAACTGCTCAATCCAAAATCAGACAATTAAAACTCGATGCAGTTCAAAAATAAGATAAAAAATATCTGGGTCATCTTATACAATCATTTTTTGATGCCGTTTTTTTTGTCTGCATCTTTTATTTTTTTTGTAATTTATATCTTCAAATTAAGATCACCTTTTTTTAGTAATTCTTTTATTTTATACACTGCTTTGACGCTAGGATTTTTTGCTTTCTTTTTTCGGTTTAAAAAACTAGCTGAAAAAAACAAGATCAGAAATATAATTGTAGAATTCTGTAAACCATTTTTTTTGATGAATCTGTTTTTGATTACTATTTTAAATATTGAAAATTGGACAACACTCACAAGAAATCTGATTGAAAAAATAAATCCTTGGCTGATTATATTATCTGTATTTTCCGGGATAATAGTATTATATATAAATAAAGATAGGATAGAACAAGACGCAGAAAAAGAACAAAGGTCAGCGTTAGATTTAGAAGAAAAAAAAGATCAGGAATTTAGGGATAAATTTCCAAAACTAAATAGTATTCCATTCTTTAATATTATTTTAAGATCAATCTATAGAAATGGCATTTTATATAGCGCTCTGGTAATACTATTAACAATAATGGGTATCACCATCAGATTATACCATTTAGGGAGTCTTAGTTTCTGGTGGGATGAAATCATAACTTCAGATATAGTAAAAATGATCAGGAATTCGGGAATACCCTTAGAACCTTCTGGGCTCGTATATTACACGAGAGGTTTTTTGTATCATTATCTTATTACTTTTATAACATTCATCTTTGGAATCAGCGAATTTTCTATTAGATTTTTAAGCGTCATATCTGGAATATTAATAGCGGTTATAGCTTTTTTATTCACAAAAAAATACAACAAATGGTTGGCTTTATTTTTGTTTACATTTCTAGTATTTTCCACATACAATATAGAATTTTCTAGATTTGCGCGCTTTTATATATTCAATAGTTTCTTATTTATCTCTGCTTTTTATGTGGGTTACCATTTTATAATTCAGCCAACAATAAAAAAAATGATCATTCTGCTGTTTTTATTTTTTGCAATGATCTTTACCGTTGCATTTGGCAAGATATTTATTGCTATAACAGGCGGAATAATCATTTGTCATCTTATAAAAAACAATGGATCTTTCAGTTATAAGAAAGAAGAAAACAAAATGATGTTACATTTTTTAATGATATCCGGTTTTATTTTTATACTCAGCCTTATTTTTCCTGATATTATAAAAAACACAACCCTGGAATTCAGTAAAAACATTCCTGATCTTAATATAATAGAAAGATCAATGCCACTTATTTCTGCTCCCAAATGGCATATTTTCAATTTCTTTAAAAATAATTACTTTTATTCACTAGTGATTCCAGCTGGAATAATATTTTTCATCAACACTATAATACTATGTAAAAAGAAAAATCATCTATCTGTATTTTACTTAATGCTAGTGACAGCCTTTTCCGTTCTAACTTATGAGCTATTCAATAAAGGTGTAACCGGATCTAGAATAATACTTTTCATTGAACCACTTATTTTATTTATCGTATTATTTAGCATAAATAATTATTTAAAATTATTTTTTACAAAAAATCGTATACTTCGGGGTATATCTCTCACTGTCATATGCATTCTTCTATTTATAAATATAAAACCAAATTTTTATGAGAGAGTAACCACCGTGTATGGGCAAGATCTAAGGGAAGACCCGTTTAGAAATGTGGATATTATAGCTTACCGAGCTAATTACAAAGATATGGGCAATTATATAAAAACACACTTACAGAAAAATGATATTTGGATAAATATAAATTATAATAGTTTTTATTATACAGACAACAATCCTGACTTTATTTTCAATCAACATCCACTCTGGAACACTGATTCGATATATACTGAAGGTAATTTTATAGATTTCTATTCCGGATCTATCTTGATAAATTCTGTTGAGCAACTAAAAGAAATATTAAAAAATAATAGTCATAAAAATATATACATATCCGCAAATGGAGGCAGTCTAAATATAATCAACACTCGTCATATAAACGACGATTTTCGTGATTTTCTAGATTCAAATAAAGAAAGAATTGTATTTAAATCAAACGATGGCTATGGATCAATCTTATTGTTTAGTAAGTAATTTCAATCTTCTCGAATACCAAATTATTTTTATAACACTGACGATAGCTAGAATAGCCATAAACCAATAAAATATAAATTTAAAATCATCAGTGAAATTTGATATTAAAATCATTCCAAAAAAACTGATAAGTGATGCCATAATTATAGAATATGCCAGTATTTTCGCATCACCGAGTGGTGTGATAAAACCGTTTGCAATAAAAGCCTCTACTAAAACCAAAGGTAAGACAAAAAGATTTATTTTCAAGATCAATATAAACTCTGAGGTGTAATAATTACTGAAAAAGATTTCTATAAAATATGGAGCTATCAAGAAAGATAAAATCGTAAATATAATACTCAATGAAAAAGACAAAACAAGGGTTTTTTTATAAAAACGAAAAAGATATCTTTTATCGTTTGAATAATGAAAGATATTATCAACAGCAATCACCTGCCCTGCTATAGAAAATATAATTACTAAAACCTGAGTAATTCTATATATTAATTCAAAATATCCGACTTCAAGCGCATACCCCATATGTCCTGCAATAATTTGAAACGATTTTAAAAAAAGTATGGTGCCTATGTTGGCAAAACCTATAATCAGAGAATATCTCAAAATATTCTTAACTAAACCAAAATCGAAATTGACAGAAAATTTGTCGGATATAATAAAAAATAAGAAAAGATTCAAATAAAACACTAATTGAGATAACATCGCTCCTAAAATACCAAAATGAGAGATTAAGAAAAAAGAAATTGACAGGGAAATTATCCCTGCTGATAAAACAATAAAAGAAGGTTTTTTGAATTGTTTTATTCCGCGATAATAACCATCAAACAAACTCGTAACCGGTATTAAAAAAAGAAGCAAGAACAAATATTTAAAGAAATATAAGTTGGAAGCAAAGAAAATTTTGAAAATAAAGTAGGAAAAAATGATCAATGTCAAACTAAACAAAGATATCACTATCATAAGCGATGACATCGCCTTTTTTGAATTGCCAATGTTTTCTTTATAAGATTCCGACACATATTTGCTCACTGCAGTGGATATACCAAAGTCACAAAAAATCCCCAATAATATTATTATAGCCATAGAATAAGAAAATTGTCCGAAATCATATGGAGTCAGATATTTGGCAGAGATCAAAAACATTATAAATACGACCCCTTGCTTGCCTGCTAATTGCAAAAATCTCCATATAAAATTTATGGAAAATTCTTTGTCAAAAATATGGCCGATAAACTTATTTATCTTCTCCATAACACTTATTGTATAGATTTATCAAATTCTCACAATAGCGATCAAATGAATATTTCTGCGCTTCATTAAAACCATTTACCACAAGTTTAACACGCAACTCTTCGTCATCCATTAGCTTGCTCACCTGTTCTTCTAAAGAATATATATCCTCTTTTTTGAAAATTAGAGCATTTTCATTTGGAGTTACGATCTCTCGAAGAGTGGGAATATCAGAAACAATTAATGGCTTTTTGTTTAACCATGTTTCCAGCAATACAATACCAAAAGCTTCTGATCTTGAAGGCACTATAGCTATATTAAACAAAGTATGTATATCTTGAGAATTTTTTACATAACCAATAAAATAAACTCTATCTGCCACACCTAGTTCTCTTGTCAGATTCATCCACTCTTCTTTTTGTGGGCCATCTCCTGCAATTATCAACCTGATATTTTTATATTTTTTATTATCTTTAATCTTAGCCATTAATTTGATCAACAAATCTGTGCCTTTTATTCTGCTTAGTCCACCTAAATATCCCAAATAAAAAAGATTTGGATCATAATCTATTATGTTTTTATATTTAATAAATAAATCAGTAAGTGGTCTTTCTTCAATTTTTGTAAAATGTGGCACAACAACGATTTTCTGCTCATTCATTTTAGAATTTTTCATCAACAAGTCTTTTCGATAATTTGTAAGTGTTATAGTATAATTCAGTAATCTTTTAAAAATTCTCAAAAATAAAAAATATAGCGATCGATCGTCAAAAATCCCCCCGTGTTCGTGTTCAATAATTTTTATTTTTCTGAAAAACAAAAATTTTACCAAGACACCTACGATCAATGATTTATTGCCATTGCAATGGATTATATCTATGTCATTCTTTAATATGAAATCTCTTATCTGTAAAAGAGGCAAAGGTGAAAATCTATTCGTGGCTTTTAAATAAAACACATTATTTTTTTCGACATCTGCCATATTAAATCTGTAATTTATATTTCGAAGAAAAATATATTTAATTTGAATCTTTTCACCAAAATTATGATTCATCATAGCGTATGCTACTGTCTGCACCCCGCCAAAGCCTGATTTATCTACTAACGACAAAACATTTATAGTATCTTTTTCTTTCATATTATTATTATTATTTGAATAAAGCGCTATTAATTTTTTTATAATAATTCCCCAAGAAAATTTCGAAGAAATTTTCTTGGTTATTCTCGGCAAATTTTCTATATACAATATATCTGAAAAATTTTCTATATACAAACCATTTTCTCCTAATATAGAGAAATTGAAACTACTCTTGAAGCAAATCACCGACAAATCGGCAGCAACATAGTTAAACAACTTGCCCGAAGATTCAGAGCTTCCGTTTTTTGGTTCAATAGCATAGTCCGCCACAGCTGTATATTTTGGCAAATCAAAATAAGCAAACCTGCCAGTAAAAAACACTTGTTTTCGATCTATATATTTTTTTAATTTTATTTTATATTCATTTTCCAAATCTCCATATCCTGCAAAAATAAAAACAAAATCATCCTTTTTTTCCAAAATGCTCGATGTTGTGTCTAAAAGTGGCTTGAGACCTTTAGCTTCAGAAATTGAACCCGTATAAAGAAAAACAATTGAATTTGGCGATATTCCTAATTCTTTTTTTAATTTATTTTTCTCCTCTGGAGAAAAAGATTTGAACAGATCCACATCTATGCCATCATCAAGAATATCAATCTTGGATTTTGGTATTTTATATCTTGAAATTAAAAAATCATAACTGTTTTGAGAACTGCATACAGTTTTGTCAGGAATAAAAAGTAGGATTTTCTCAACTGCTAAAAACAAATAATAAAGAGGCTTAAGAAAAATCGACTTGCGCAAAGTATATGCGTTCATTTCTTCTGCAAGCGAACCCTGACAATCAAAGATAATTGTGACTTTTGTAAAAGAAAACATTTTCACTAAAAAAGCTATAAGTAGTCCTTCATATAGATGCGCGTGTATTATCTTTGGTTTTAATTTTTTGAATTCTTTGTACGATAATATTAAAAGCAAAAAATCCAAATATATTTTACCCCAAGAAGCTCCTGGGGTGATTTTCTTGTACCAAGAAACATTTTTAATCCTCTTAACATCAAAACCCTCAATATTTTTACCTAAATGATAAGTACATAACACGGTCTCTATCCCCTCTTTCTTGAGATATTTTATTTCATTATAAATACGAATATGACAACCTCTGTCTGAAAAAAAAGGTGTAGCTGCTATCATTAAGATTTTATTATTATTATTTATTATTTTTTCTGTATTCATTTTTATGGAATTATCTATTTTTTAAATACTGCGCAAGCATTTCTTGCCAAAATCTAACTTTTAAGTTCAATGTTCTTTCTATTTTTGATTTATCTAAATATGAATAAATGGGTCTTTTCGCTTTTTGCTGGTACTGCGCGCTTGTTATTGGATTTAGTTTGATTGCAGTATTTGTTTTTTTGAATATTTCTTTGGCAAAATCATACCATGAACACGCTACATTGCCTGAAAAATTATACACGCCAAATTCTGGGTTCTTTTCAATGATTTTTGATATTACATTTGCTAAATCTAAAGTATATGTGGGAGAACCGATTTGATCGTTCACTATATTGAGCTCTGTCCTTTCCTTAGAAAGCTTCAGCATAGTCTCAACAAAATTCGTCCCAGCATAACTTTCTGGCAAATCACCAAAAAGCCAAGAAACCCTTAGAATATAATATTTATCACAAATTTCCTGAACAAACTTCTCACCTTCATATTTTGTTAATCCATATACAGAAATCGGATTCGGATTGTCTGTTTCAGTATAAGGTGTATTTTTTGCGCCATCGAAAACATAATCCGTAGAAATATATATCAACTTCACATCAAATTCTTTAGCGACGATGGCGATATTTTTAGTGCCAATCGAATTTATCTTTCTACAAAGATCCACCTCCTCCTCTGCTTTATCCACTTTCGTATAAGCGGCTCCATGTATTATCCAATCTGGATTCTTTTCTTTTATTATTTTCCTAACCAGATCAATATCTGTAATGTTCATACTGTTTGAATCGGTCAAAAATAATTCGTTTTTCGAACTCAAAACATCCGCCAATTTTTTTCCCAGTTGCCCTTTTGAGCCAGTTATCAATATTTTCATTCTTTTTGCAAATTATTTAGTTTTAATTTATTTTCTTCTATATTTGCCTTCAATAAAATCTTTTCCCACCAGGACTTATTTTCTTTATACCAATTTATCGTCTTTTTTAAACCTTCCTCGAACGACACAGATGGATGCCATCCGAGTTCACGAGTAATTTTTGAATGATTTATTGCATATCGCATATCATGCCCTTTTCTATCTGCTATAAATACTTTTAAATCTTTTGGTTTGTTTAAAAATTCTAAGATTTTATCTGCTATTTCTATAGTGTTTTTTTCTGAATCCCCTCCAATACAATAAGTCTCGCCTACTTTTCCTTTGTGGATTATCAGATCTATCGCAGAACAATGATCAGTGACATACAAGTAATCTCGCGTAGCTATACCCCTGCCATAGATAGGTAGAGACTTGTCATTTAAAGCATTTATAATAAAAAGAGGAATCGCTTTTTCTGGAAAATGAAAAGGTCCATAATTATTTGTGCAATTTGAAATTGTAGCTGGAAAGTTATATGTCTCGATAAAAGCCCTCACCAGATGATCTGAACTTGCCTTGGAAGCTGAATAGGGCGACCTAGGCGCATAAGGAGTTTTTTCATTAAATTTTTCTTCTAAATTATCGAGTGATAAAGATCCAAATACTTCATCTGTCGAAACATGATGGAATCTTTTTATGTTTAGATCTTTCGCTACTTCCAACAAGGTGGCAGTGCCTAAAATATTTGTTTTCAAAAAAGTCATAGGATCAGCAATAGATTTATCCACATGGGATTCCGCAGCAAAATGCACCACAATATCAGAACCCTGCATAGCCTTCTCTACTATTTCCCTATCACAGATATCACCTTGTATAAAAATGTATTTGGAATTATTTTCAATGCTTTTTAAATTATCAAGATTACCTGCGTAAGTTAATTTATCCAAATTTACAATCTCATATTTTGGATATTTTTCCATCATATAAATAATGAAATTCGAACCTATAAACCCAGCTCCTCCTGTGACTAAAATCTTCATAAATAAATATTTTTGTATTAATTTTAAAAATCAATTTCGAGATTTTTCAAAAAAGGACTTTCACTGTCTTCTTTTGACAAAATAGGATTTTCTATTCCCCAATTTATTCCGATTTCTGGATCATTAAAATGTATACGGCCTTCTGAATTTTTATTGTAATAATTATCAACCTTATATTCGAAATCTACATCATCCGTCAATGTCAAAAATCCGTGAGCAAAACCTCTAGGAATAAAAAATATTTTCTTATTCTCTGCACTTAGTTCAACAGATATCCATTGCTTGTAAGTCGACGAAGCTTTGCGTAAATCTACTGCGACATCAAGTACAGCGCCCCGAATACAACGAACTAGTTTTGCCTGAGAATAAGGATTTGTCTGAAAATGAAGTCCTCTTAAAATGCCTTTTATTTTACTGTACGAGTGATTATCCTGAATAAAACCTGCTTCTATTCCTGCGTTTTTGAACTTTTCTTTATTATAATTTTCCATAAACCAACCACGATCATCTTGAAAAAGATCAGGTTCAATTATCAAAACATCTTTTATTTTTGTTTTAGTTACCTTCATATTTTTTTAATATTTTATTTTTCCTTCTACTACTTTAAGTAAATATTGTCCATATTGTGACTTTTTGTATTTTTCTGCGCTTCTTAATAATTCTTCTTTGCTAATCCAAGCATTTTTATAAGCTATTTCTTCTAGTACGGCTATTTTTATATTCTGTCCTTCTTCAATAATTTTGACAAATTCATTTGCTTTCATTAAAGATTCTATTGTACCCGTATCTAACCAAGCAAAGCCACGCCCTAGGAGCTTCACATCTAGACTACCATCTTTTAAATACATTTGATTTAGATCACTAATTTCTAACTCCCCACGATCACTTGGTTTTATCTTTTTTGCAAATTCTACGACTCTATTGTCATAGACATATAAACCAGTAACAGCATAATTCGATTTTGGATTTTTTGGTTTTTCTTCTATTGAAATAGCTCTGTTGTCCTTATCGAATTCTATCACACCGAATCTTTCAGGATCGTTGACATAATATCCAAAAACAGTAGCGCGATTTTTATTTTCTACAGCCTCTTTTAAGATTTTGGTGAGACCATTGCCATAAAAGATATTATCGCCCAAAATCATAGCCACACTATCATCTTTTATAAATTCTTCTCCAAGAAGAAAAGCCTGAGCGAGTCCATCAGGCGATGGTTGTTCCTTGTATGACAATTTTAATCCGAAATCTTTTCCATCACCCAGTAATTTTTCAAAGTTTGGCAAGTCTTCTTTGGTCGATATAATCAATATTTCTCTTATGCCGGCAAGCATTAAAATGGACAATGGATAAAAAATCATCGGTTTATCATATATCGGAAGCAATTGTTTACTCACAGCCATAGTCAATGGATAAAGTCTCGTGCCGCTACCACCAGCTAGTATGATTCCTTTCATATTATTTCTCTATTATTTCTCTTATATAATATCTCTTTTCGTAGGGAGAATTGTTGAGGTTTAATTTTATCAAAAGATCGATGACTAACCCGAACGAAAAAAGCATTATGCCGGAAATCAGAAAGAAAAAAGTCACTAGCCCCCAGCCGTTTCTATTTAAACTCAAATTTAAAAATATTTTTCCATACAAAGTCCAAAGCCCCGATAAAAATCCAAAAAAGAGTAACACAATACTAAGATATCCGAATAAATGCATCGGTCTTTGTGAATATTTGTGTATAAACCACACATATACCAAGTCGATAAATCCCCTGACTGCTTTACGATAATTATATTTGCTTTTGCCATACACGCGAGCACGATCACTCACTACCACTTCACCGATAGTGAAACCTTTCCAACGAAGTAAGGCTAAAATATATCTGTGCATTTCACCACCAATGTCTAGAGATTTTACAGCTACTGCCTTATACACACGAAAAGAGCATCCACTATCGTGTACTTTATCATTGATCAACAATCCTCTGAGTTTTCGCCCAATACGAGTCAAAAATTTCACACTATTTTTATCTTGACGAATCTTCCTGAACCCTGTCACCACATCTAAATTATCTTCTTTCATTTTATTCAAAAGTAAAGGCAAATCTTTCGGATCATTTTGTCCATCACCGTCCATCGAAATCACAATCTCTCCTCTCGAAGCTTTGAAACCAGCATCAAAAGCAGTAGCTTGACCATAATTTCTTTGCAAGTTTATTATTTTTGCATTATTTAAAGATTTCAAAACAGATAATGTACCGTCTTTACTGCTATCGTTTATATATATAATCTCGTATTTAGTAGATATTTTGGACAAAATAACTAGTATTTCTTGATGTAACTTTGCGATATTACCCTCTTCGTTATATACAGGCACCACCACCGAATATTCCAAATCATTCTGATCCATATTCATGATCAGAATTTTACCAAAAAACAAGTACGAATTCAAGCTGTGGCACAACCTTTTTGGACAAGGTTTTTTGGACAAGGTTTAACCTTGTTTTTTATGTTGATGAAGTTCTTGCCATCTACATTTAGATTGAATGTTAAGTAGCTTGTGGTAGATATGTCTGTTATGTCTTTTCTTTCGGTGGGATCAATGGCTTCGTCTGTGCCTAGTGCATCGTAGTCTGCAGTTGCCAATGTGGTGTCGCTTTGTTGGGTGGTTTGGAGGATTGTTATGAAGTCTTGGCTGTCGTTGTCGAGATTAGCAAAGATGTTCTGTATGGGAGAAAAAAGAAAAGTTGTTATTAAGATTATTGTTGATAATGATTTTTTCATTTTTTTAAATTTCCTTGCATTAAAAAATTAATATGATATACTTTATGTATAAGGCCTTCGGGCTCCGAGAAAACCCTGAGAAATCAGGGTTTTCGATTTTTATAGACTATTTTTATAATATACGACGAGTTTGGTAAATTGATTTTTATCAAGTCGACCCATTTTTCTTGATAATCTTTTTGTGCTGATTGTTTTAACTTGAGACAAACTGGCATACGATTTGATATCGTTGAATTGAATTTCAAAATAATATTTACCGTGTTTTTCTCTGGAAGTTAGAGGCACAACTTTTATAGTATCTTTGTTAAAAACTTTTAGAACAAGGACTGGTCTTTCAAAGAATTCATTTTTACCACATAACTCTGTTCCCACATTCAGACCAAATGAACACCACCAAACCTCTCTATGGTTTGCGAATATTTTTCTTTTGTTATTTTCTAATTCCTTCTTTAATTTATTCCATTCGTCAAAATCCTTTTGCATTCATCTATATTAGCATAAATGAATTGTAAGAGAAAATTCTGTCTAGTATGGAAAAGGAGTTTCGTAATTCAAAGTTATTTATAAATGTTTTAATCTGTTTTGAGATATTGCTAAGGTATCCTCCTTGTTGAGCAGAGCAATTTACACATTGTGGTTGAATCGCCGAAAAACTTCTCATGTTGGGAATACGATAACTTGCAGTTTCTGTTGCTGAGGGTATTCTAGCAGTATTCTTCATCAAACCAGATGCAATTTCTCCAGCCTTGCCCACCGCTTGAAAACTTTGTTGCACTACTTCCCCTGCTTTTCCGCAAAAAGCTAAACACCCAGTTCCAGCTCCTCCAAGAAATTCTGCGCTAAGAGCAGTCAACACTGTTGAACCTCCCGCAAAAACTAAACCACTCCCTACTCCCACCGCTGCTCCAGTCGCAACGGGATGATCCATAGCTGTCTGCCACCCACTATTCATGTGTTGTATTACCTGTCCTATCTCTGTCTGCAAACCATTAGCTCCTCCCCAAGATTGTTGTCCAGTAAAGAATTCTTTCCACCACTCCCCATTTGGATCACTGAATCGTAAAGGATTGTTTCTTGAATATGCGTAAGCATTTTGTGATTGTGGATCTGTGATGAATGTATTAAATATTTCTTTGTTCTGAGACATTGGATTCCTAAACACTGCATCCTGAGAAATAAACTGTCCCCGAACTCCATTGTAATACCGAGCATTCAAATAACTCAATTTCGTCTGTGTATCAAACTCCTCTCCAATATACCCCTTTCTATCATTCACCCCATTGTAAGTAT
>Ga0247727_10001905_pt1 | contig 48428 bp, 42 predicted proteins | sample WisWelCaveWW1625_FD_202498 | JGI IMG/M metagenome (GOLD analysis project Ga0247727, IMG submission 202498) | Biofilm microbial communities from Wishing Well Cave, Virginia, United States - WW16-25 | ecosystem: Environmental > Aquatic > Deep subsurface > Groundwater > Cave microbial mat | place...
AATATTTTTATAAAAAACCAAACATTTTTAAATACGAAAACTTAAAATACTAGAGGACACACGTTCACGCCAGAGGACAAGCGTTCACTCGCTGGCGCCAGCGACTTTTTACGAATTACACATCAATTGATTCGTAAATATCAGTTACTTTCATCGGATGCGATTCATGCAGCAACTTGTCAAGCGTATAGTATCAAACACCTCGCGTCAAACGACAAAGATTTTGAGCGTGTGAAAAACCTCACGATTTGGCGACCCTAACTGCCACCGTCATTAGTGGACTAAAAATTAATACTGTGATCCCGATTGCAGCAACGCAATCAACCCGATAATCATCAAAATCAAAATCACGAGACCAGCGATTTTCCACGGCGAAAAGGGCCGGCTGCCCTGCACTTCGCCGGTGCGCGCGTTGATGAGAATGCGATGCAATTTATCGCCGTAGCGATACGCCGAGACCCAAACCGGCAGCAAAATGTGTTTGAACGTGACGCCGGAATATTGCGTGTTCATCGCGCTGATGCGCTGCTCGTCGCCGCCGATGTCATAACGCACCAGCTTTTCGATTTCACTGCGCATCCAAATTTTCGCGCGCTCAAAACCTTCTTCCAATCCCACCTGATAACGCTCGGTGCGAAAACCACTGAGATAATCCGGCTTGAAGTCTGCGAGCTGCGGCAAATCCCACGGTGCTAATTCTTCCGCATAGTTTGTCGGCAAGCCTTTTGAAGCCACCACCAGCACATCATCAAACCAATTGCGCACCTGCCCTTCTTTGTGCGTCCACTGCGTTCGCCGCACTTGCCGAGAGCGGCGCAGCGGTTTGCCATTGACCATTTCGGTAAACGACTCCGTCACGTAATAATATGTGCCGCGCTGGCCGGTATAAAATATAAATGTCATCGCATCATAAGTCCAATACGGTGCGTACATCCCAACTAATTTGCCGAGATCGGCGATATGCTTGAAAGCATTCGGCGCAAACCAACGCGAACCAATCCATTGTTTGAACATGTTGCGCGCCGCATTTCCATCAACCCGAAAAGGCAGCACGGCGCTCGGCTCGATGATCGGCTCCGCAGATTTCGGCTGTGATTGCAGATGCACGCCGCAAAACGGGCAATCCTGCGTGACGGTTTTCGCGTCCATCATAATGATCGCGCCGCAGGCATGACATTTGGTTTCCAACTCCGCGCCCTGCGTCACTTTCAATCCGGCGCGGCTCTGCTGCAAATAAGCCTCGTACGAATTCTCGACGATTTCATTGGCGCTGTGCGGAATTTTTTCTTCGTGGCCGCAGTACAGACATTTGAGCAATTGCGCATTCGGATCGAACGCGAGACCCGCGCCGCATGCGCTGCAGGGAAATTTCTTGCTCTGCGGCGGATTGGGTTTGGGTTCAACTTTGAGCTGGTTGGAAATTTCGTTGTTACTTAATTCTGAACCAATATCGACAGTGGCCGATTCGTCTGCGGAAAATTTCGAAGGCGTCACACAAACTTTCCTTTTTATGAATACGGGTATTTAATAAAACTGTCATTCAGGAGGAATCCTTTTTCAATTCAGCACTATACTCGATAACAAAAAAGATGCTTCCAGCATGACAGGCATTTGCTGCTAATTTACTTTTGTGCCGGCAGCGGCGGTGGTGTTGCCGCAAATAATGTTGCGAGATCAGCCACTTGTTCGGCGGGCATCCAGTTTGCCATGCCTTGCCGCCACACCAACGTGTCGCGCGTGATTTCGCCGGAATTAATTTTTGTTTGTAATGCGGCTTGATCAAACGGCCCTTGTTGCGCGCCGCCGATACCGGTGTAATAAATCACATTGAGCGGCGGCGGTGTTGCAGCCGTTGTCGCTCCAGCCGACGTGCCCAGGCTTTCCATCATGCGCTGTGCGATACCCATTCCCGCGCCGAGTCCGGCGCCAATGCCCGCGCCGCCTCCGCCGGTATTTTGCGCCGCGTCGCGAACCGCTTCGGCAGTTTGATATTTGAGATAAGCATCGATATTGCCGACCACGCCCATCGAGGTGCGGCGATCCATCACTTCCTCGACGTTGGAGGGCAGCGAAATATTTTCGATGTAGAAATTGAGCAGGTCGATGCCGAACGCGGTAAACTCGTCGTTAATGCGCTCGCAAATAAATTTGCCGAGCTTGTCGTAATTGCCGGCGAGATCAAGCGCGGGAATTTTCATCTCGGCAATGACGTCGGCAAAACGCGAGACGATGACATTTCGAAGCTGCGTGGAAATTTCGTACACTTCAAATTCGGGATCGGTGGAAACAAGTTGCTGCACGAACGTCTTCGGATCGACGACTTTGATCACGTATGTTCCATACGCGCGAATGCGCACGACGCCAAATTCCGCGTCGCGCATCATGATCGGATTGCTCGTGCCCCATTTCAAATCGGTGAACTGTTTGGTTTGCACGAAATAGACTTCGGCTTTGAACGGCGAATTGAAGCCGTATTTCCAGCCGCGCAGCGTCGAGAGAATCGGCAGGTTTTGCGTGCTCAATTCATACATGCCCGGCTGAAAGATATCGGCGATTTTTCCTTCATTGACAAACACCGCGATTTGCCCCTCGCGCACGGTAAGCTTCGCGCCCATTTTGATTTCATTATTATAACGCCGAAAACGATAGGCCATAATCTCGTTCTCGGATGGCGCCGTCCATTCGATGATATCGATGAACTCGCCGCGGATTTTATCGAAAATTCCCATTGTTGGACTCCTTTCATTCTGTTTCGTAAATCTTAATAAGCTTAAGTTATGAATGCCATTTCTGTGTCTCAATCATTTGTTGGATATCTGCTTCCAGAGCTTTGAAAGCCGATAAGGTACGCAGGGCGCTGAAATTTTCAATAAATTCCGCCACTCTTCTTGTATGCTTGTTAGTCGGGATGCGCTTTCGGCGCCGACCTTTCAATCCACTTGCCTCGCGGAGGAGTTCATGCAGGATATTTTTGGGATCGTGTAGTTGTTCAAGCTTGGCAATTGGTGGAAACTGCAACGATTGGCGTCCAAGCGGATTTCCCGAAGCGCGACGAATAGCTTTTTCATCAAACAACAACCAAGCTTCCTGCATACGAACAGGAACAACACGGATTATCGGAAGAACAGCAAGAGATGTACGCACTTCTTGAATTGCTTTTTCGATTTCGGCAATTCGGATTTTATAAGGTTCATTTTCTGCATCCCGATGAACGAACAAAAGATCGCACGGATATAGGTCTACGCTTTTTTTGATTTTCCCTGAAAGTGTTTGAGGGGCTTTACGTAGTCGACGAAGATCCGCCCATGCTGATTGGATGGCGCTTTGAATTCCATTCTCTCGTAGTAACCAGGTGAGAATGGGAAGCAGTGCTTCATCCGAGCTACCGTCAGATAATAATGTGTAGCGGAGCTCGTTCATTCTATATTTTGAGGGAAGGGTATTAGCATTTGCAAATCTGGACGATCGATAACACGGTGTGCACTGGGAAGCAGAAGTTTTGTTTGCGTTAGTTTTTCGTCAACTTCATTAAACTCAGATTTTGTTTCAGTGGGAATAATTGGATTTAAGTAAGCTATAAGCTTGCCCTTGGAAACGGGATTTATTCCCTCTGGAGCACTTTGTCGCCAAGTGTCGGGCAAACAACTGAAAGACACTCGCTTAAAATGGCGTTCATCCTGCACCGTTTCTTTTAATTCAGCAACCAAAAGACTATCATCGGGTATCTGTCCCACAACCGTTGGTGAGTGTGTATTGACAATGACTTGCCGGAGAGGGTTGTCCGAGCTAACTTCTTCCTGAACATCAGTTGCAATATCCTGAAGGAGTCGAAGCATTGCCGGGATACGTTCAGGGTGAATGCCGTTTTCAGGTTCTTCAAGACACAGAAGCCCTTTCGCATGCGGATCCAACTCAAGAACTGTTAGCGCTAAAAAGCGTAAGGTCCCATCTGAGAGCGCTCGTGCCGGATGAGATGTGCCATCACGGTTAGTTACCTGCAAAGTTAGGAGTTCTCGTCTTTCATCACGATCAATCCAAATTGCATGCACATCATCAATCAACTCCGCCAGTCGATTAGCCACTTGACCATAGATTTGAGCCGCGGCTTCAGCCGCAGAATTGCCATTGATTCGATGACCATTATTAAGCCGAGCCAAATGATGAAGTGTTGCTGCCAGATGTGAGCCATCTGTTCCCAATCTTGTCGGGGCGGTAAATTCATCTGGTCTACGTAAAGACGACGGTTCTAATTGTAGTAAACGCCAGGATTGCATTTCTCGGCGAGCTAATAAGGTTGTCGGACTTTCGGCAGCATTAGAAGCAGAAAGTACAGTTCGGGGGAGATTGATTGCTAATCGCGACAACGGCTTGCTGCCGCTACCCCCATTCTGAAAAAGCTTGATGATACGCTTGATTCCCTTTCCCTCGGTCGAAATGAAAAAGGGTACGCGGCGTTGTCCTCGTACCGCAGATTTGCGCCAAGCGGGGTTGTGAGGAAAGAGTAAGTTTTCTTTAGCTTCGCCCAAATTAATATGACTTAGTTCCTCTTTGACGATTTCAAGTGATCCCAGTGATCGAGAATTTTCGTCAGCGCGATAACCAAGTATTAAAGCATAACGCAAAAAAGTGATACTGGCTTTTGCTTGTTGACCCAAGTCATCAACTCCCTCGTAGGGCACGATCATTTCCGCATCGAAGGACATCTGGTCAGCGTATGTATCACCGACCCGATGAAAAAGGCTTCGCACATCAGTTGTTCGGCCACCTTCATCGCGTATTGCCAGTGCTGCATCGATGAGTGGGCGATCCGCAAGCGCGCTCAAAAAATTTATAGCATCGAACAGATTCGATTTGCCTACGCCATTTGCTCCTGCTACGCAGGTGAATGGCCCAAAACGGACGTCGACATCGACAAGGTTTTTAAAACCGGAAACTTTGAGACGCGTCAACATCAAAAATCTCCTGGCAAATATAAGCTTGCAGGCTTGAAAATGTTTTATTAAAATATGCTCATTCGCAAATCAATATGCAATGTTTTTTTGAAGGTTTCCCGTAACCTTTTTTTCTAACCGCAGTCCGTATAAATGAACTGATAAATTAAAAACGAGGCGTAACGCGGGTGGAGTCACTGTCGGACAACTTGATTATGTTGAAAGTTCGGGACGGCGAGATCGGCAAGCTCGGCATCTTGTTCGAGCGCCATCACGTTTCGCTGTATAATTATTTTTTGCGGCAGACCGGAAAGCCCCACGCCAGCGAAGATTTGGTGCAGGAGGTTTTCCTGCGCATGCTGAAATACCGGCAAGGCTATCGCGGCGAAAGCCCATTCACCGTTTGGATGTATCGCATCGCGCGCAACTCGTGGGTGGATTATTTCAAAAAAGCCAAACGCGAGACCTCGTGGAATGAGGAAATGGAAGAGCCGGTCAGCGAAGAGCCCAATCCCAGCGAGCACTTGGAAGAGAATCAAAAGCTGGCTCAACTCCGCGCGGCGCTGGCGAAATTGTCGCCGGAGAAGCGCGAAGTGTTGGTGCTCAGCCGTTATCAAGATATGAAATACGAAGAAATTGCCGAGCTGCTCGGCTGCGCCGTCGGGACGGTGAAAGCGCGCGTGCATCGCGCCATTAAAGATTTGAAAGATATTTATTTTGAACTTTCGCATGAGAAAGCGATATGACTTGTCAGCAGATCACAGAATTGTTTCCCGATTATTTGTTGGGAAATTTAAATGAATCCGCCAAATCGGAAATACAGACGCATTTAAATTCCTGCGCCTCGTGCCGGGAAGAAGTGGCGAGTTTGCAGTCGATTTGGACAAAGCTCGAATCGCTGCCGGACGAGCAGCCGAGTGAAGCCATGCGGCCGCGTTTTTACGCGATGCTCGAGGCGTATCAACAAGGATTGCAGCATGCTCAAGCCGCGCCGCGTTTACGCGACGTGATGAATGGCTGGCTCGAGCGCTGGTGGCCAAAACAACCTGCTTTTCAATTTGCCTTTGCCGTTTTATTTTTGGTCATTGGTGTGTTTGCCGGACAACGCCTCAATGCGCCGGTTCGTGACAGCGGTGAAATCGTCACGCTGCGCAACGAGCTTCACAGCATGCGCGAGTTGATGACGTTGACGCTGCTGCGGCAGGAATCGCCGAGCGAGCGGCTGCAAGGAGTGAGTTGGGCGCAAAACATGACGAACCCCGATAACGAGCTGTTGTCCGCGCTTCTGCACCGATTGGATTACGATCCGAACATCAACGTGCGTCTGGCTGCAGTAGATGCTCTGTATCTTTTCATCAACCAGCCTTTGGTGCGACAGGGCTTGATGCAATCCTTGTCGCGGCAAATCTCGCCGTTGGTGCAGATCGCGTTGATCGATTTGATTGTGGAGATGCGCGAAAAGCAGGCAACGGCGGCGCTCAAAAAATTGCTCGCGCAAGAAAAAATTAACGCCGACGTCAAGCAGCGCGCCGAGTGGGGCATCCAGCAATTACTGTAGCGCAGAATTCCAGTCTGCAAAAGGAGTCGAGTATGAAACATATTCATTTGACAACACTATCTTGTCTTTTGGCATTTGTCGTAAACGCGCAGAGTTGGAAAGTTGAGAAAAAAGAAGAGATTCGGCAAACGTTGAAATTCTCCAATCCCTCCGCGCCAAAGCAGGTGGAAGTGGACAACCTCAACGGCTCGATTACTGTCGCCGGTTATGATGGCCGTGAAGTTCAGTTAGTCGCACAGAAAATAATTTATGCGCGTTCGCAGGAAAAAGTGCAGGAAGCCCAACAAGAAGTCAAACTCGACATTACCGAAAAAAATAACACGCTCCGTTTTTACGTTGACGGCCCGTTTCGCTGCGAGGACGGCTCGGTAAATTATAGAGGTGATCGCCACTATGGATACGATGTGCATTTCGACTTCGAGCTCAAAGTGCCGCGCGGCACCGATTTTTTTCTTAAAACCATCAATGATGGCAACATCAAAGTGACCGATGTCGCCGGAGAATATGAAGTTGAAAATATCAACGGCGGCATCGAGATGAGCGAAGTTTCCGGCGCCGGCCGCGTTTATGCGCTCAATGAAGACGTCATCGTTTTATTCAAAAAGAATCCCACCGCCGGATCATTCTTTGGCTCGTTAAACGGCGACGTGGAAATCTCGTTTCGCCCCAATCTCTCCGCTGATATGCGCCTGAAGACTTTTAACGGCGAGGTGTTTACGGACTTTCCGGTGACTTATCTTACCAGCACCGCGCCAACGCGCGAGCGGTACAAGGGAAAAAATGTTTACAAATATGACAAAGCGGTGAAAGTGCGCGTCGGCAATGGCGGGCCGGAACTGGATTTCGATGCGTTCAACGGCGATATTCGGATTATCAAGCGGGAACCGTAATCACATCTCGCTGTCATTCCGTAGGAATCTTTTTGCAAGGGAAGTTAGTGCTAAATTCAAAAAAAGATTCTTCCAGAGACATTGCAGATGGTTAATAAAATTGGAATAATTAAACTAATTCACGAGGTTGAAAAATGAAAAGATTTTTTCTTATATTTCTCTTATTTCTGTTGGCAAGCTTAACTTACAGCCAGGAACCTCCGGCAGATCGTTTGACCGTTGCTTTCAGCGATCCCACGCGGCCGGGCGTGCTGAAAGCGAGCTTGATGAATGGCGGCATGACGATCAAAGCTTATGACGGTAAAGAGGTGATTATTGAAGCGCGCATTCGTCCGGAGAGTTCTTCCGAGCATGAACGGCGAGGGAAAAAGACGATGGGCATGCGCCGGCTGGAAATTACGTCAACCGGATTGACGGTTGAGGAAGAAGAGAACGAGATGCGCGTTGGCGCTGAAACCATGAATCGCACGATTGATTTGACGATTCAAGTTCCTAAGAGAATTTCGCTGAAGCTGAGTTGTCTCAATGACGGCGACATCAAAGTCGATGGCGTCACCGGCGAGATTGAGGTGAATAATCAAAATGGCGCGATTGCGTTGACCAACATTTCCGGCTCGGCGGTGGCGTATGCGCATAACGACGATATTCTTGTCAGCTTCGCCAAAATCGAGCCGGAGAAAGCGATGTCGTTTGTTTCATGGAATGGCGATGTGGATGTGACGTTTCCGCCCGAAGTTCGCGCCAAAGCCAAAATGAAGACGCACAACGGCGACGTTTACAGCGACTTCGATGTGAAGCTGGAAGCCTCGGCCAATCGCGTCGAAGAAGATGGCCGCAAAGAGGGCGGGAAATATAAATTAAAAGTGGAAAAGGCGGTGTATGGTTTGATCAACGGCGGCGGGCCGGAGATGCAATTCTCGACGTACAACGGTGATATTTATATTCGCAAAGGAAAATAAGTTTTTTGTCCCAGCGGATAGATTAAGTCCAACGGATTAAAAGCGGCCAACGGCTATTGTAACGCATTGGTCGCTTTTGATTTTCAGGATCTACACAATAGAAACTCACCAAAAATATCCGGCGAACGTTTGCATGATGATCGTTTGCAGTCCGGCAAAAATGGCGGCGGAGCGCAGCGTCGGCTCATCAAGTTTTCCGAGAACAAGAATAAAATAGGGATAAATGAATAAAGCGATTCGCGCCGATTCGCCGGTTCCAAAAGCTCCGGCCAGAAACATTAGCAGCAAAGAAATAATGCCCGCGAGAAAAACCGCCGTGATTTCGTCGCGCCAATCGTTTAATCTTAATTTCAGATGATGGCGATGAAACAGCAATGCCAGCACGCCGAAAGACAGAAATAAAGCAATCTCGGCGACGCATTCGATTCGTGTCATGACATAATCCAGCGGCATATGGAGCGCACGAAAACCTTCGGGATTTACGTGCCGGCTTGCCGTGAAAAAGGATTCGAGATAATCATAGCCGAAGCGGCGCAGCATAATGAAGTAAATAAGTATTCCCAGCAGAAGATTGGCGAACAGGGCGAGCAATATCCTCGTCTTTTTGTTGAGCAGCAATTCTCGCAGCCCGATTAAAAATGCGGTCGCTGCCAAAAATGTTCCGGCAAACGTGAGCAAAGGCGCGAGTAAAAAACCGGCAGTGAAATAAAACATGGCAGACAGACTCATTCCGCTTCTCGCGATTTTGATCATCCCCAAAAGAGCAAGCGTGCACAAGGTGGCAATGACGCCTTCGAGCGAGACAGCGCTATAAATATTAACTGCGGGGATAACAGAAAAAAGGAAAGCCAGTTGAGAAGAACGCGATGCGGACAATTCAAACTCTCGCAAAATTTGCCAAACTAAAATGATCGATAAGCTTGACAGCAGAACGAATGTGCCCGCCAAAATGAAAAGATTTCGGTTGCCAATTTCCAGCAGAAAGTATTGCAGCAAAACGGCGAACGGTGGATGGGTTTGGGAGTGACTTTGTAAATTCAACTGATTGGCATTAAAATCGCCGAGCCATTGCCGCCAGTCGGTGATTCGAATCGCATCGTGATAATATTGTCCGCCATATCCGGTGAATGGCTGATAAAATGCCGTCTCAATGCTGCCTTGTGCCAGATTGCCAAGCGCGATCAAAGCGAGTCCGGCCAACCAAATTTGCCAAAGATTGAAACGCGTTACATATTTCAAAGCCAAAAAGAAAACAATCAGAAAAGTAGCCGCATAAGGTAATCCGGAAAAATGAATTGTGGGGCCGTGAAACTCTGAAATAGGAAAATAGCGCGGAGTGCCGGGATTCAGACTGGATTCGATCATGAGATTGCTGATCAAGCCCAATCCTAACCATGCCATCAAAAGCTTGCCTATCGTGCGGAGAGGAAGAGGTTGCAAAGTATGTTCGGAAGGGCAGCCGGTATTTTAATGAGTCAATTCGCGTTCTAGATAAGAACTGACATTTTGTTGAAAGTCATCTAATGAAGTAAATTGTTTATCACACGCACTCGTAATTCTTAAACGATCTTTTCGACTCAGTTTATCAAAATCCTCATGTATTACCATACTCTTAAATGGTAATTTGGCTCGTTGAAATTCTAGACAGGAAATAGTCACTAGTCTTGCCTTTGCGCTATCTCTAACCCCGAAAAGATAAAATGGCGCGTTGTTAGGCTTCAATTGAAAATCAACTTCTAAATCATCTCTTTCCGGAAGAGGAGTAGTACTTTTTTGTAAATTGTATTTGCCAAGAGACTGATCAATGAAGCTGTCAAGCATTTCTTCAAACAGGCTGGCTAAAACTTCTCGTTTGAACTGTCGCATGTTGCAAACTTTAGCAATAACTTGCGAAAAATGAAGAATAGCGGGATAAAGCGATTCGGGTGTTGTATCAAAAGATAACGTGCCATCTGTTTCTGTGATTCCATTTTCAGCTAGTATTTTTTGAAAAATACGTTCTTTATTAGGTGTATCAATGTCATATGAATATGATAAACGCATTAAGGTTAAGCCATGGTCGCTAATGATAATTTTTGAGTTTGCTGATAATTCTACATCTTTAGCTATATCTAAATAGATGCTCATCATATCACCGTCTTCGTGATATAAAGGTGCATATAACTGTTGAATGCCAGGCCGCTTTTCAACGAGAGATATATGGCCATTAAACTGTTCTCGTAATGAGTCAATGGCTTTCATTATTTACTCCGAGTCTGATAAAAACATATTCTTTTGCTTTAGCTCCGGAAAATATTTATCGACTTCTTCAAGACATATCAATGTCAAGAAATATGCTAATCCGTCACGAAAAGAAGCGTATTCGGAGGTGATCTGCACGTAACGCTCGATTTTAATTCCTGCGTTTACGTCTTCCGCTTTTGCTTGGTGAATATGATAATGCGCATGATGAGGAAAGACCTGATTTCCTCCATGTTGTCCGTTACATCGTAATAAGCAAATACTACCAGGCTCATCTTTTGGAAAATAATCTAACCCAACAGAGAAATCCTCTTCAAATTCCAGGCATTGTCGTATGAAAACTCTGAACCGATATTCCCCATCTTTTGATTGTAGCATCATATTATTGCGCTTGGAGCCTCGCTCTTGTTTCAATAGTTTTAGTGGAGGCTCAACGACGCACTTTACGCACTTTACTAAATCAGAAAGTTCTTTATCCGTATATGCCCTCATTTTTCTTTCTCAAAGATGTGAAATAAGTCCGAGTGCTTTAAATTCGCTGCACGGGCAATATGAACTATACCGGGTGTTTGCTAACAAACATTTGTAATCGTAACGGTATCATTTTCCCTTCCAATAAAATTGAACTGTTATATCCCTCCGAAAATTGACTGATCAATACTAATCAAAAGCACAATCTTTGTCAAGCAGTATTTATATTTCCTCTTTCGCTTTTGCAATGCCCTATAATTATCTCTCAGCCGCCGGGCAAATATCCTGATACGCGCAGAACGGGCATTTCACCGGTCCGGGATCGGGCGAGTAATCGCGGCGGCGAATTCCTGCCGCGGCTTTTAAAATATCTTCTTCGGTTTTTTTCAGCAGGCGTTCTTTGCGAGAGGCTTCACCGATAAAACCGGTGTCGAGAAAATGCAAGCGCCAGCCGGTGACGGGACGGCCGAAACGCGCTTCGTAGGCCAGAGCATAAAGGCGCAATTGACGGCTCTTCACGGTTTGGTCGCGCACTTTGTCGGGATCAGTCACCTCCGAAGATTTATAGTCGGTGACAAAAATGCCGCCATCCGAAAGCTCATCAATACGATCCCAGCGGCCGACGATGAGATTGTTGCCGACACGAAATTTGAATTGTTCTTCGACATACGTCGGAATCGTGCCATTGGCTTCCTGTTGTGCGAAAAACCTTTTGAGCACTTCCTGCCCATACGCAAAACGCTGGTCTTCGTGCTCGCGGCTGATAAAACCCTCACTGCGCCAATTGGTTTTGAAAACGCGAATCAAATCATCTGGAGTTACCGGCCGGCCTTGCAATTTGCGTTGATTGTACACGCGAACCGCCTCGTGAATGGCTTTGCCGTAAATGATCGCGTGATGCACTTCCAACGGCACGCGTAAAATTTTCGCATATTTGTATTTCAACGGGCAGGTGAGGTAGTCGTCGATTTTATGCGAATCGAGGGTGAGAATTTGATCCGCAGGAATTGCGCCGTCTTCAGTCGGAAATTCTATCGGCGTCATCTCGAACCGCGCGAGAGATTCCAGGGGTGAACATTTGAGATAATCTTCGTCGGCGTGCGCATGATCGACGGCTTCATGAACGAACAAACTCACTTTTTTCAGTTTCGCGCCGCCGTGATCGCGCGAGCTGGTCAAATAAAGTTCGCGTTGCGCGCGAGTCATGCCGACATAAAATAGTCGTCGTTCTTCCTGTAAATGAAAATCACCTTCCGGCAATTTATCTTTGATCAGCGCTTCCGGCAGCTCAATAGTTGATTGCCGCATATCCGTCGGAAATTTTCTCGCCACCAATCCCACCATGAACACAACAGGAAATTCCAAACCTTTGGCTTTGTGAATGGTCAATACCTGCACCGCCTCTTCATCGAGATCGGCGTCAGCCAGGCCGGGATCGTCGCCAAAATCGCGCATCAAGTCGAGATGCTGGGCAAAAAACGCAGCGTCACCGGACGAAGTAAAATTCGCATAATTTTGTACGGTGTTAAAAAATTTCGCCAGATTGCGCAGCTTGTAATCACTTTCCACTGACTCGCCGGCCGCCAGCCGATTCAAATAACCGGTGTCTTTTAGAAAATGATAAATCAACACATACGCCGGCAGTTGCCGAGATTTCTCGAGATACTTGTCGTGATCGGCCACAACTTTCGCTATCGTCACGCGGCCTTCAGGGGAAAGCGGTTCGCTCCAATCGCCTTCGTCCGGTTGGCGGAAAATATTGATGAGCGGGCGATGCGTGCGATCGTGAATTCCCAAACAACGCTGCAAATCCGCCATCGGCATGCGATAAATTTCCGACAGCGCGAGATGATAAAGACTCTGTGAATCGCGCGGGTCGGCAAGCGTTTTAAGAAAGGCGATCAGCAGGCGAATTTCTTCGCGCTGATAGAGACCGCGATTGCCGGAAAAACGGTAGGGGATTTTCTTTTCTGCCAGCGCGCGCAAATACGGATCGGCGGCATGATTGGAGCGCACGAGAATGCAAAAGTCGCCGGGCTTGAAATTTTCATCCGCAATTTTTTGCGCAATCTTTTCAGCAACGGCTTCGGCCTCGGCAGACAACGTGTCGAAATGCAAATGCTCGACCGGCTTGCCGCCGAGCTCGCAGCCAATCAATTTCTTGTTGATCTTCTGTTTGACTTCGAGCCGGTCAGGATCGTTGTGGCGAATCAGTTTGTAAGACGCATCCAAAATGGCTTGCGTTGAGCGATAATTTTTGTTGAGCACGACATATTTCGCGTCGGGGTAAGTGCTGCTGAAATTCAAAATATTGCTAATCGCCGCGCCACGAAATTTATAAATGGATTGATCATCGTCCGCAACGACGGTGAGGTTGCAATGGCCGGCGGCCAATTCTTTGACGAGCTGAAATTGCGCATAATTGGTGTCTTGAAATTCATCGACGAGAATATAGCGAAAGCGTTCCTGCAAGCGGCGGCGAACATCCGGTGATTCGCGCAATAATTTTATGGCCAGCGCGATCTGATCGCCAAAATCGGAAACGCCGAATTCGACCAACAACTTTTGATAGGCTTCGTAACCCGTGGCCAATTCAACCTGTTTTTCAGCTTCTAAAATAATTATCGAATCAGCGGTTTGTTGGCGAGCAACGGCCAGTTGCCTTTCGGCAAATTCAACGTATTCGACAGGTGAAATATCTTCATCTTTAGCTCGGCTGAAGTGGCGTAGTAAATCATCGAGAAACTTGGTGGGATTGCTGAGCGGGCGATAATGTTTGAGCGGCAGCTTGAAAAGATGCTCGCGCAAAAATAAAGCTTGCTCGGCTTGCATCATTAATTTGAAATCAGGATTGAGGCCGAGATCGACGGCGAATTCGCGGATGAGTTTATCACCGAATGAATGAAAGGTCGAGATTGTCATGTCGGTGTAGCTGTACGGCACGAGCACGTCGACGCGCTCTTCCATTTCAGCGGCGGCTTTGTCGGTGAAGGTGAGGGCGAGAATTTCTTTCGGTTTGGCGAGTTTAGCCGCGATGAGATAGGCAATGCGATAGGTGATGACGCGGGTTTTGCCAGTGCCGGCACCGGCAATAATCGCCAGCGGACCGTTCGGATGCTGCACCGCCTCCCGCTGCTCGTCATTCAATTCTTCGAGGATGCGGTCGATGGAAAAATTTGCCGGTGTGATTGTCCCATTGCGCTGCGAAGCGCTCGAGGATTTCTCCGAGCCTGGTTCTCGATCAACCTCAATGGGCAAGCTGAGTTGTGGAGTGGGGCGAGTTTTCAAATGTTCTGTCAAGCGGTTAACTTTTTCGCCCTTTTATGGACAATTTTAGCCAGCACACGCAGGGCTTCGTTAACGGAATCTGAGTCGGTGAAAACTTCTGCCACGTCGGGTGACAATACCACGACGTGGCTTCCGGTAGCAAGGCGTTTAACATATTTGCCACGAATGCCTTTGCTGAAATCATATTCATCCAGCATATCTGTTTTATTGACCTTCTTCATACTTTTTCCTTTCATGCGAAGCCGCGACACGCGCGCTGATGAGGCGAATCTTATTGCCTCATTACTTCTCCATCGTTGTTGCACTATTTCGTTCGTTAATCTTAATATAACAGAAAATCTGTATTATGCAATTGCTTCTTCAATAGATAAATATTTTTCAGTTCGTCAAAATTGCTCTCTCCTTGAATGAGCCTGAAGCCAGTATGTTTTAAACAAAAAAAGCGCTTCCCAAGCGGAAAGCGCTTTTAAAAATTTCTATAAAGCCAAACTCAGTTGATGATCTGCCCTTCCAAAATATTCTTTTCGGGGTTGAGAGGTTTGCCATCGAAATTGACTTCGTAGTGAAGATGCGGGCCAGTGGCGCGGCCGGTGTCGCCGACGAGGCCGATTAAATTCCAGCGATCGACTTTTTGGCCGGCTTTGACCCTGACTTGCGACAAGTGACCATAAAGGGTTTTGTAGCCATTCTCATGATTGATGATCACATGTTTGCCATAGCCGACGCCGGGAGTATAAACATTTTCGGCTTTTTCGACGCGGCCGGCGGCGGCGGAAAAAACTTCGGTGCCTTGCTCGGCGGAAATGTCGAGGCCGTTGTGATGTTTGCTGCGCTCGATAAACGGATCGAGACGCATGCCATACTTGTCAGTGACATGGCCATCGCGTTCCAGCACCGGTCGAATGGAAGGAATGTGTTTGATTCGGATCGAATCTTCTTTCATTTTCACACTCACTTCGCTGACATTTTCCACATGCAGCTTCATCCGGCGCGCCAACTCTTCCACGGCCAGGCTGATCTGGCTGGTTTGGCCCAGCAAATCGGCCGGCAATAAATTCAACTCCGGATTTTCTTCGCTCGCACCGCCGGTGCCAACCCGACGAAAATCTTCATCGATGCGTGACAAACCATTCTTGATGCGCATGGCGTCGGCGTCCCGCTCGAGAACCTGCATTTCCGTCTCGATGCGGGAAACCTGGGTGTTCAATTTCTGCAATTGATTATTGAGAATCTGGTTGGTCTTGCTCAATGAAGCAAGACGAATATTATGATACGCATCGGTAAAGACGGCGATGGAGGATCCGACCAAAAGCAGCATGACCACAAATGACGAGAACATGATTGAAAGAATCCTCTTCCACGTTAAATTAACCGATTTGACATCCGATCCGTGCGTCGAAAAATAGATCAGCTTGATCTTTTTATCTCTCATATTTTCCTTCCTCCGTAAAGAGTGCAGAGACCTGGTCGTGGTTTTGGCGATTAAACCTACGGTTGTAGCGCAAAAAATTTATTTCCACCGATGACCATTGTGCAGGAAGCTCGACCGGCACACCGGCAGACACCGGGCGATCTTCCCAGAGTGATTTTAAGATTTTGCCACTCCAACATCCAGATATGATGACGTTCGCGACGAAAGAGGAACCGGATAAATCAGCATAACAAATCAAAGTTGAACAAAAAAACACCAAAGAAATATTAAGCAAAATTGGTTGCATAGAATATAACCAAAAGGATTTTTTTTGTCAAGGAAAAAATTTTTTCGTGTTACAAAGTTGTAATAGAAAGGTTTTCCATCATCCCAGATAACTGCGCAGGGGTTTGCTGCGAGAAGCATGGCGGAGGCGTTTAATCGCCTTTTCTTTGATTTGACGGACGCGCTCGCGAGTGAGCTTGAAGCGCGCGCCGATTTCTTCCAGGGTGAGCGGGTGCTCCCGACCTAAGCCAAAATAGAGCTTGACAACTTCGGCCTCTCTTTTGGTCAGCGTCGATAGTGCCCGTTCCACCTCGATCTTCAAAGACTCCGTCATCAACAGACTGTCCGGCGAGGGCATCTCCTGGTTTTCGATGACGTCGAGCAGGCGGCTCTCCTCGTCCTGGTTGAACGGTGCGTCAAGCGAAAGATGCTTGCCGGAAATTTTGATCGTGTCGGCGACGTCGCTGGTGGTCATATCCAGCTCGTCGGCGATTTCTTGCGGCAACGGCTCGCGTTCATATTCCTGCTCGAGCGCGCTGAAAGCTTTGGCGACCTTGTTGATCGCGCCGACGCGGTTGAGCGGCAAACGCACGACACGAGATTGCTCCGCCAGTGCTTGCAGGATGGACTGGCGAATCCACCAGACGGCATAAGAAATAAATTTAAAGCCGCGCGTCTCGTCAAAACGGTTGGCGGCTTTAATCAGCCCCAAATTCCCTTCGTTAATCAAGTCCCCGAGCGATGGCCCCTGGTTCTGGTATTGCTTGGCGACACTCACCACGAAACGTAGATTCGCCTTGGTAAGTTTCTCCAGAGCGTCCTGATCCCCGCGCTTGATACGCTTCGCGAGTTCGATTTCATTTTCAGCCGATAGTAGCGGCACCTCACCGATCTCCTGAAGATATTTCTCCAGAGTTTGATCGCTGCGCGAACGGCTACCACCAGTGAGCTTGGCCACACTCCCTCCTTTCTGGTGATCGATTCCGTCAATTAGTTTTTAAACGCAAACAGCATGGCAATATACGAAATTTTAAAATTTTTGTCAATATTTTCGTCGCGTGCCGCGCTTTTTTTGCGTTTATCGAGCCGAGCGCTTTGTGAAGAAAATTAAACTTGCGAATTTAGCCTTTCCTGCTAATTTCAACAATGGCCATTTAAAATTGTCGATTTCTCAAAGAACGTCTTGAACTTTCGGTATTTTACGATGAAAAAGAGTTTCTATTGTCGCTTAGTCGTCCAGGTTCTTTTATACGATGCTATAATTTACTCCCAGGTCAACCTCGCTGCGGAAACGCCGGCAAATAATTTTGCCCCGGCCAACATCGACCCCAGGGCGCGAATTGATTCTCTGTTGCAAAAGGCGATTTCACGGGCCATCTTGCAGCATTATGAAGAAGCTTTGGCGTTGACGGATTCGGTGATCAAATTATCCCCCGAAGAGCCTGCCGGTTATTTTTTCCGTTCGGCGGTGTTGCAAGCGCGGATGCTGGATTACGGAAATTATGAGAATGATGAAAAGGCATTCTTTGCCGCGACCGGCGCCTGCCGCAAGTTAGCGCAAATAAAATTGACCAGGCGACGCGAGGAGGCCTGGGCGCATTTTTTCTTTGGCAGCGCCATGGGCTACGAAGCTTTTCTGCTTGGCAAAAAGAAAAAATACTTCGAGGCTTTTCGTTACGGCTGGCAGAGTATCCAGCATTTGGAAGCGGCGTTGAAAATTGATCCGCAGCTTTATGACGCCTATCTCGGCATCGGCACGTATAAATATTATCGCAGCAAAATGAGCAAAAACTTCGGTTGGCTGCCATTCGTCAAAGATGAGCGCGAGGTGGGGATTCGCATGATTCGCCAGGCCATCAGCAATGGCCGCTATGGCCGCAGCGCCGCCATCAGCGGCCTCGGTTGGGTTTTGATGGACGAAAACCGCTCCGAAGAGGCGCTGGCGCTGATCGATTCGGCGTTGGTCATGTATCCCGACAGCCGGTTCTTTCTCTGGGGCGCCGGCGAAGCCGCCTATCGCGTCAAGCGTTACGGTCAAGCTGCCGCGCATTATCGCCTGATTCTTTCGTCTTTGCAAAATGAAAATCATCTCTCGCCGTATTTAGAGTTGGTCGGTCGGACGCGCCTGGCGAAAGTTTATCTGGCTTCTGATAAAATGGAAGAGACTTGCCGAGAGTTGGAACGAATTGATGCTCTCAATTTATCGAAGCAAGATCGCGAACGCGGGGAGGAGTTTTTGGAGGAGGCGGGGAGGCATCAGAAGAAGTGTGAAGAGGCGACGAATGGGAAGAGTCGGCAAACGGAGCAGAAATGATCTTGTGTTTCTCTTAACGCTATCAATTTCGATTGCTTGCTCTCTTCTCCACCTTCGTCCACAACTGCCCACACGCCGCGTCGATGTCATCGCCTTTGCTCCAGCGCAGTGTCACGGTGTTCGGCCCTTCTCGCATGCGAGCGAGAAACGCTTCGATGCGCTCAAAACTCGGGCGTCTGAAGACAAGCGGCGAATCAAGTTGTGGCGGTTGCGGAGAAGGTGCGACTTCGTGCGGCTCGACAATCGGGTTATAAGGAATGAGATTGATTTTGCACGGAATGTGGCGCGTCAAATTTTTCAGCCGCCCGGCATCTGCGAGCGAGTCGTTGACGCCGTCGAGCAGAATGTATTCAAACGTCATGCGTTGTTTCGCCGCGCGGGTATATTCCCGCGCCGCCTGCAAAAGCGCGGCAATCGGATATTTCCGATTGATCGGCATAATCTGATTGCGCACTTCGTCGGTGGTCGCATTGAGCGAAATCGCCAGCCGAAATTTATGTCCTTCTTTGGTGAAACGCTCGATCTTAGGCACCAGGCCGCTGGTGGAAATCACAATCCGCCGCTGTGCGAGATTCGGCCCTTCATCATCACAAAGCAGATAGCAGGCTTTGATGAGCGCATCGTAATTCAGCAGCGGCTCGCCCATGCCCATGACCACAACGTTGGTGATCGGGCTGCCGCTCAAACGTCTGACCATCAAAACCTGATCGACGATTTCTCCAACATTCAGATTGCGCAGCAAGCCCATCAAACCCGTCGCGCAGAATTTGCAATCCACCGGGCAGCCGACTTGCGAGGAAATGCACAACGTATGTCGACGCGGACGATCGGGCGCGCCGTCGTGCATCAAAACACTTTCAATGTGCAAACCATCCGACAGGCGAAAGAGAAATTTTTCCGCATCGCGCCGCTGCGAAATTTGTCTCGTCGCCAACGCCAGCTCGTCGAGGTGGGCGGCTTCCTGCAAACGTTGGCGCAACGATTTGGCGAAATCGGTCATCTCGCCAAAACTCGCCGCGGCCTTGCCGTAAATCCGGCGAAAAAGCTGCCTGGCGCGAAACGGTTGCTCGCCGAGACCAATCATGAACGAAGTCAACTCGTCGCGATCGAGGCCTTTTAAATTTAGTTTGGGCATCATGCTAAAACAAAAAAAGGACACTTCAGCATGTCCTTTTAATTGAACCACTCTCTAAACCTGTCAACTCAACAGCCAAAGCGAGCCATTATTTTCTGGCGCCGTTTATTTTGCTTAACGTGTTCGAATTTCGCGCTTCAGCCACATTGATCATTTTTTCGGTATTATCGTTCGGTTTCAAATGTAGGAGAAAGATCAATCCGACCAGCACGACGGCGATGAAACCGTAGATAATAATCGCCTGCCAATTTGCTTTTGTCAGCCACGGCAGAAATATGCTGACACCGGCCAGAATTGCTAAAATCGCATCAAGCAAAAGTCTCATGGCTCAACCCTCGGGAAAATGGTAACAAATGTTGACCTTTGAATTGTGCGTGCTAATGATGTCGTTGGTTGATGAATCGCTGCAGGTGCAAAGGAGAGAATCGCGCTTGTTAGAAAACTTTCGATATTCATTTCACCACCCTGCGTTCCGGTTTCTTCATATAAAAAAATTCCAGCAGACGGCAAATCAAAATCAAGCTTGAACATACTGACACCGTTGTCGCGCCGTGGAAGGAATCGCATGACCTTTCAAAGATAAGAAAAAAATGATAAAAATCAAGTAAAAAATTATGACATAATTTTAAAATGACTTGACAACAATTTTCCATTTCGGTATATTGAAACAATTTGACAAAACTCACTGTCGCCTTTCCGGGCAGATGAAGGTAGTGGACCCTAGCGGGGTTTGGTGAATGGAAGAAGAATAGGATAGTTTTTCATCAACGCGCTGCGCTGAGTCAATAAAGCCATCTCTGCGATCGTGCGCCATCTACTTGCCAATTGCACTTCACATTTAAAATTTCACCTTGCGGCAAAAACGGAAAAGCTTGCGTTGCAATGTTGCAATTTCGCAACAACGGCAGCTTTGCGGCGTTCTGAAAAGCGACGCAAAGCCGCCGTTCAAATCATTCATTCTTCATGCATAGCGAAACCCCTTCCCAGGTTTAATCCAGGCGCGTTGTTGGGAATCATTTTTTCATTGCAGCGAATTTCAACAATAGAATATAGAGCAATTTCCGGCGGAATGCGGAGAAATATTATGATGATACCGTTTCCCATTCCACATGATATTTCGCGCCGCGTTCCGGTTCCACTTCGATGACATATTCGCGCGTATTATCGGTTTCGCTTTCAAGTTGAAATTCTTCACGCTTTAAAAGTTCGCGCGTCGAGCCGTACTTCGTCAGATAAGCTTTATCCGGCAGCATCGGGCTCCAAAATTGCAATCGCAGGCTCAACTTGCTGCAACCGGCGACGTGGGCATACGATATCTCTTGATATGGAAAGGCGCGATGATTTTCATCCAACAACTCATAGGTGAGCGTGATCTGCTTCGTTTCGCGTTTCGTCAAGGCGTCGGCAAAAAGCAGCACGTAACGCCGCCATTTCGGAATATTGTTCGGATCGGGAATCGAAGCCAGCGCGTCGTTCGGCGAAGCTTCGCAGATGACGCGCGCTTCGCCGGTCCCCGACCAGAAAAATTTAAACAAATAACGATCGACTTTCCGCAACGCGCGGAAACGATACTGATGCTTCACGATGCGTTTGTCTTTGTAAACGCGCACCAGCATCTGGTCTTCGTCGATCCAAAGGTACGGATTGGATAGAGCCAGCCCTTTTTCCTGCAAGTTTTGTTTATAAAAATGCAGAATAGCAAAACACAGAACGGCAACGGCAATCGCCGTGAGTCCCCATTGCAGCTCATTGAGATAGGCAAAAACCAACCCCGAGCTTGCCGCTAAAACCGAAATGAAGTTGATAGCATAGTAGACAAGCTGAAACGTATTCCTTCCAACCTCGATCCACTGCTCCTCCCAATGCCGAGATTTTTTGTGGTCCATTTTCTTCCTGCGTGAATACCAAGGTTGTTGCTCCTGTGCGGTTAAACTAATTTAAATAAATAGACCTGACAAATCAAGAAAAAGTTGCCGCCGCTTTATCAAATTTGGTTAATATTTGAACACCAGTTGAATTTAAGCAACAATTGCGGACAAAATCAAGAAAAATTCAAAGCAACGAAATTCGTTGCTTTTTCCAACGCCATTGGTTACTTTTACAAGATGTTGATTCGAAGAGCCACAACAAAACTTTTAGTTTGAAGTCTTATTTGAAAAACAAACGGATATTGAAAGGAGTCCGAATTTCGCATGAACGTCTCATCAAAGGATTTGTCGATTATACAAGAAGTGAAAGAGGCGCACGAAATCATCGTTCAGGAAGTCAGCAAAATTATTGTCGGCCAGCGGCAAGTCATCAACGAGTTGTTGATCTCGTTATTGGCGCGCGGGCATTGCCTGCTCGTCGGCGTACCGGGTTTGGCGAAAACGCTTCTCATCAGCACGCTGGCGCGCGTGTTGCATTTGAAATTCAGCCGCATTCAATTCACGCCGGATTTGATGCCGTCCGACATCACCGGCACGGAAATTATTGAAGAAGACATGAGCACGGGCCGCAAAGCGTTCAAGTTTGTGCGCGGGCCGGTATTTGCAAATTTTATTTTGGCGGATGAAATCAACCGCACGCCGCCGAAAACGCAAGCGGCCTTGTTGCAAGCGATGCAAGAACATGAAGTGACCGCCGCCGGTGAAACTTTCAAACTCGAAGAGCCGTTTTTCGTACTGGCAACGCAGAACCCGATCGAGCAGGAAGGAACTTACCCGCTGCCGGAAGCGCAGCTTGACCGTTTTATGTTCAATTTATGGGTGAATTATCCGAGCCTGGAAGAGGAAAAACAAATTGTGAAAATGACGACGGGCGGACGCGAATCCTCGCTCAAAGTCGTTCTCGACGCCGCGCGCATTTTGCAATTACAAAAATTGGTGCGCGAAGTTCCGGTGGCGGACAACGTGGTTGATTTTGCCGTCAACCTCGTTCGCCGGACAAGGCCGAATGAGAATGGCTCGCCACAGTTCATCAAAGATTGGATCAGTTGGGGCGCCGGGCCGCGCGCTTCGCAGTATCTCATTCTCGGCGCCAAAACCCGCGCTATTCTCGACGGCCGCCCCACGCCGGATATCGATGACGTCCGCGCCGTCGCCACACCGGTGCTCCGCCATCGCATGGTGACCAACTTCAATGCCGATGCCGATGGCGTCGATGCCGTGAAAATTGTCGAGCGCTTGTTGGAAGATGGAAGAAAGTAGCTATCAGCTTTTTGTGAAGAATTGGTTTTCGATCTCGCGAATTAGAAAAGTGAGATTGGGTTCGCTGAAGGAAAGTCCAGGCGCGGGAATTCTGTTGTGTTTGATGTCTGGATGAATGTGTTTGTGATGCGGATGGGTGAATTGAAGATTCGGATCGGTGGGATGTTCTTGTGAATCGTACCAATACAAAATTTCCGAACCCCTTTTGACAACATAACTGTACTTGCGGATAAAAGCAGGGGAAGTAAAATACAAAATTTCTCTTACTTCGAGAATAATATTCGAAGCGAATGAGACATTGCCTTTCACCTCGGCCCAAGACATTCCACGACGAATAAAAATCAGATTGCTGTCTTGAATGAAGGATGAAAGATTTATGACCGAATAAATATACGTCTCGTAATTACTCAGCGGCCACGCCATGGGAAATTAACGATTTAAAATTTTCGCGAAATGGCTCTTGAAGCAAAACTTTTTCTTTGTAACGTCGCTCAAGATCACGCTTTATTTCAAATATGCCGGCCCAGGCATGAAAGTCAGAATTGCTGCCGTCATCTTCGACTACACCGGCTTGATAATAGTCGTAGAAAAATTCCGACCGCAAACTATACTTTTTCTCATAGTTTTGCAACTCGAGTTCTGCGGCATGCAAATCCTCAAGAATTTCTTGCAAGGTGAGGTTCATAATTTTACTCCAACAATAAAACTGATGCTGTAAATTAGCATATTTATTCGAACCGTGCAACAGAAAATTTGAAATGTCTACCGAACCTCTCTATCGAAAATATCTCCATCCCGCCACCATCTCCCGTCTCTCGAATATGCATTTGCGGGCGCGATTGGTGGTGGAAGGATTCATCGCCGGCTTGCATCGCAGCCCATATCACGGCTTCAGCGTCGAGTTTGCCGAGCATCGGCAATATATGCCGGGCGATGAAATTCGCCACGTCGATTGGAAAGTTTACGGCAAAACCGACCGCTTTTATGTCAAGGAATTTGAAGAAGACACCAATCTGAAATGCTATATTTTGATCGACCAATCAGCCTCGATGGGCATCGTCGACGCCGGAAAAGTGAGCAAATTCGATTATGCGAGCTATCTCGCCGCGGCCTTGAGTTATTTGATGATTCACCAGCGCGATGCCGCCGGACTCCTGTTGTTCAACGAGCGCATCAATCGCTATTTGCCGCCGCGCTCGGTGCAAAGTTATTTGACGCGCTTGCTGAGTGAATTGGAAAATGCCAGACCGTTGGGTTTCGCAAATTGGTCCGCCTCGCTGCATCAAATCGCCGAGCAGATCAAGCGCCGCGGTCTCATCATCATCCTTTCGGATTTTTTGCCGCGCGAGCTGGAGGCCGAACCGGCGCAAATGTTGGCGGGATTGAAACATTTCCGGCACCGCAAGCACGAAGTGCTCGTCTTTCAAATTCTCGATCCGCTCGATTATCGTTTCGACTTTCGTGATGACGCCATTTTTCGGGACGTCGAATCCGGCAGCCAGTTGCCGACGCAACCGCATCATCTTCGCGCCGCCGTGCAAAAAGAAATCGACAATTATCTCGCCTGGTTCAAACGGCAATGCCGCGAAAATCAAATTGATTATACGTTGCTGGACACGGCGACCGATTTCGATCAGGCTTTGATGCAATATTTGCTCAAACGCAAAAGACTGGTGGGATAGTAAATAGAAAAACGACCTGAATTTCCCCATGGAGATTTTTTTCCTCTGGTTTGCGGGCACGCTGATTCTTCTCGCCGGTTATTTGAGTTTTCTGTGGTGGCGTTCCAGCTTTCCGTTCACAAAAAAGAAAAAAGAAAAATCGGGGCGCTTTCAAGTGCGGCTGACAATTTTGTTTTTGCTTTTCGCTTTAGTGCCGGCCGTCCCGCTGATTTTTCTTGTCAGCTCGCTGTACACGCGCAGCATGGAAATTTTGCTGGTGCCAAAAATTCAAGACTCATTATTGCATGGCATCGACGTCATCAAATTCCAACTGGAAGACCGCGCGCGTTTGTTCGAGCACGCGACGCGAAATGCTGCGCCGACGCCGCAACTTTTGGCGCAATGGAAAATCGATTTCTATCTGGTCTGGCGGCGCGACAGCGCCGGCGTTCAACTCGCCGAGGTGGTGGGAGTGGATATGAGAAGCCGGCAGCGCGGCCTCGGTTTTGGCAAGGATCAAATCATCGAAATTTGGGGACAAACCGGCAGCCAGTTACATTCTGCTCCACGCGACGCTCGTGGCGATACGGCGATGACCGGCGCTGCCGACGTTTGGTTGCCGCGTTTATCCAGTACGCCGTTTGACCGTGGTTCACCATCAAAAATCGCCGAGATGCTGGTTATTGGTTTTCAAGTCGATTCTTATCTGTTGAGGGCGAAGCAGGAACTCACGGAAGCCGCGCGCGTTTATAACACGCTGGCGTTGATGAAAGAAAGCTTGCTGCGCGACAAAATTTTGTGGAGCGCGGCGGCGCTGTTAATCATGCTGCTCGCTGTTTTTTCCGTGTATGCGGCGCGCCGCTTTTCACAAACGTTGAGCCGGCCGATTGAAATGCTGACCGCGACGATGGGAGAAGTGGCGGAAGGAAATTTGGAAACTCGCGCCAGCCTGCAAGCGCGAGACGAGATTGGCGTGCTGGTTGATTCATTCAACCGGATGATCGACGATCTGCGGGTGAGCCGTGAAAAACTTATCGCCAGCGAAAGGCTGGCCGCCTGGCGCGAAGTGGCGCGGCAGGTTTCGCATGAGATTAAAAATCCGCTCACCTCGCTTCAGTTGGCGTTGTATCGTTTGCGGCAGCGTTTTACCGTTGAGGCAAATAACCATGCTTCATCTGTCGTCAAAGAATCGTTTCAAAGCATTGACGATGAGCTGGCCGCTCTGCGGCATCTCGCCGAAGAATTTTCCGAGTTTGCGCGATTGCCGAAAGCTGAATTGGCCCTGGCAAATTTGAATGAAGTCGTGCAGATGACCGCGCGTTTGCACGAAGCCGGCGGGCCGGAGCGCATCCAAATTCAATGCGATCTCGATCCGGATTTGCCGGCGCGCCCGATTGACCGCGAGCAAATCAAACGACTGCTCAATAACCTGCTGAAAAACGCGCTGGAAGCCGCGCCGAATCGTCGTTGCGAAATTCACCTGGCAACGCGCCGGCGGAATGAGCGCGCCGTGTTGGAAATAACGGATAATGGAACGGGGTTTTCATCCGAAGCCCGCGAGCATCTTTTTGAGATTAACTTCACGACCAAACGCGCCGGCTCGGGTTTGGGGTTGGTGATGGTGAAACGAATCGTTGACGAACATGGCGGAATTCTCGAAGTGGAAAGTGAAGTCGGAAAAGGAACGCGGTTTCGGATTTTGATTTAAGCGTGAAGATTTTTGCTACAACGATTTTCCCAGCGCAAAATACCAGCGAAACTGCCGGTTCTTCTCGCCGGGCAAGGGATGGCTTAACCACAACGGAAAATAAACGCGAAACGATAGCGCCGAAAGAAAATTGATGCCGAACAAACGGGCCTGGGCGCCGCCGAAGTTGAGCGCCGCGCCGGCGTTGGCGCGAGTAAAAGATCGGGCCTCTCGTGCCGGCCAAATCGCGCCGCGATCATAAAAAAGAAATGGGGAAAGCCCGGCTATATTGAAATTGGAGCCAAGCTCGAAATTAAAACTCGCGTACTTTTCGCTTAATAACGGCGTGCCGGTGTAACCGCGCAAATTGCCGCCGCCTTCGACGAGACGATGCGCGCCGTTGTTCCATTCGCTCAAAGTTTTGAGTTTATCGTGGCGAAAACGCCTCCGCGCCTCCGCGCCTTCGCCGTGAAACAAATCTTGCAGCGGCAGTCGATCCGGACCGAACGACGTGCCGGCATTGCCTTGAACCCGCGCCCATAATCCGACAACCCGATAACGTCCCGAAACTTTTCCGCTCAATTTAGTAAAATGCGCTTCGCTCGACGGCAGCGCACTTTCAACCCGCCATTGGGTTTCTCCCCCGAAACGTCCGCGCCCGAAGCGCGCATTGGCTTGCAAATAAGCCGCCAGAATTTTTTTATCTTCCCATTCCTGCACTTTAACTTTTCCCGTGTCATTGGCAATTCGACGAAACGTATAATCATTGTCGAGCAAACGCGAATAGTTCACGCCAACTTGCCATTCCGCTTCATTGACTGAAGTCAAACTGCGCAAAGCTTGAAACGTCAAGCCGGCGTCGGCTTCGAAGCGGCCCTCGTTTTTGCGCGCGAAGATCGAATAACGATTTCTCAAATTGCTTCGGCGCAGCGGATGGCTATAAGCGATAGCGCCGTCAATTTCATGCGAGAGAAAACCGTAATCGAGCTGCAACGTCAAGTTGTTATAGAAAGCGCGATAGCTGGTTTTGGTCTTCACCCCGAGACGCAAGCCATCCACGCTGTTGTAACCAATGTCCGGCCGCCAGAGCGCGACATAAGCATCGCCAGGCATAAACACGTAACGCATCAATGGCAGATCGGGTTTGAAAATTAACCGCCGCCGGCCGTTGTTGAGCAAGTTGTTGTCCATAATTTGATCGCCGGGATCGACGACAACCGGGCCCGGTTTCTTCGGCGTTTCAAACACGACTTTGCCGGATGCACTTTTGCCGTCCCAGCGTTTCACTTCTTTTTGGCCGTCGCCGCGTTCCAATTCAACCTCCACCGGCATGATGCCGTCGCCGTTGCGTTTGATTTCCACTTCCGTTATCCAGGTGCCGTCCTCTTTTTGCTTTTTTACAATCTCGCCCTTTTGATAATCGACGGTCGGAGTTCCATGCAGCCATTGATTGAAAAACCAATCCAAATCCTGTCCGCTCGTCTTTTCACAGATTTCCACAAAATCGCTTTCGCTCGCATGTTTAAATTTCCATTCGGAATAATAGCGCCGTAAAATCTCGGTAAAAACGGAATCACCGGCGACGTAGCGCAGCATTTCAAAAAACAAATCTGCTTTCATGAAGGAATTGAAAAACATGCCGGGCGGATCTTTGTACTGATGAATCGAATTGGCGATCGGCTCGTTTTGGCCCGAGCTCATATACATGCGGGTGAAATTGCGCAACAGCTCGTTGATCGACGGCAGCGGATAAAATTTGGCAAAGACGCCCAGATCTTTTCGCGCGCTGTCGGCGTTGTAGCCCAACTGGCCGTGACGCTTTTCGGAAAAATTTTTGGCAAAATAAAGCGCCAGCCCATTTGCCATCCACCCTTCACGCACGCCATTGCTGCCGACGATGCCGGGAAAATACAGCCGTCCGAGAGAAAAAATCAAATTGAAAACCTCGCCGTCTTCAAGCAAGATCATCGGCGCCTGGCTGGTTTCGCGTTGCGCTGCCGCGACGAGATTGATCCGTGAAAATGGATAATCCCCGGCGTTATTTTTCATGTAGCGCATGACCGCAGCGAAATTTTTGATGACTTCTCTGACGAAAGCCAGCTGCGAATTGCCGCGCCCAAAAACATGCACCGAACAGGCCGAAACAAACGTCGTCCGCACGAAGGCCGGCGAGATGCTCCAGATGAAATTTTGCGCTCGTTCGGCGCGAAAGCGCACCTGGCGCGGTCCGGAAGCGCGCAGAATTTGCCGGACCGAATCTCGCCAGGCGGTAAAATTTTTGCCGCCCATCGTCGTGTCGATAGTCACCTCACTCCAACCGGGATTGCCTTCCGTTATTTCACCCGATCCGACGATGATATAATTTCCGGGAACGGTGACGGCCACATTGAGATTGGCAAATTCGCTGTAAACGCTTTGCGCCTCCATTAAAAAATGGAACGGCTCGGCGTTCCACCCATTGCGATCATAAACCGCCACACGCGGATACCAATGCACGAAATCGATTTGCAGCTCATCCGGCGGCCAATTTTTATTGCGGCGGCTTTCCGCGCGCTCGCTCGCAGTTGGAGGAGAAAAAGCTTTTTTGTAATCCTGCGTGTAATGCAGCTCCAGGACCAACGAATCACCGGGAAGCAAATTGGCCGGCAGCGGCAAATCCAAAATCGTATCGCGGAAATTGAACGCGCGCAGCGGAAATTCCGTCTCGCGCCCGATCACATGGAATTGCACGCTTTGAATGGTGAGTTGATGATCCCCCTCTTGAAGCGCGCGCGCATTGCCGCGTTGAAATCGCTGCATCTCGCGAACGGCGGTATTTTCCTCATCGAAAAACGCATTAGCCGGAACTTGCAAATAAATTCGCTTCAGCGTGTCCGGCGAATTGTTTTTGTAAGTTAAAATCAGATTGCTTTCCAGGTTTTTTGCCGCCGTATCCAGCTTCGCGTCGATTTGATAACGCACGCCTTGCTGGAAATAAGCCGGTCTGGCAGAATTGATTTGGCTAAGGCTCGAAACTGGAACGAGCAAAATGGCAACGAACGTTAAAATACTTTTCATAATTTTTTTATTTAGTTTTTTTCAATCCGTTGGTCTTAATTTATCCGTTGGCGATTTTTACTGATTTGAAGAAACTGCTTCACCACGGCGCACATTCCACATAAAAGCAAACGCAATGCCGAGGGCGATGGATCCATAGATAAACGCGACGCGATAATCGTTATTAAAAATGGCGATAGTTTTTCCCGCCAGAATCGGCCCGGCAATCGCGGAAGATTGTGAAGCGAGATAATACAAACCGGTATACGCGCCGCTGCGATTCGCCGGCGCGCTGTCGATGACCATCGGCAATGAATTGACCAGAATCAGCGACCACGCGACGCCGGCACCAACGAGCAAGATACGTGTCTGCAATACGCTGTGTACAAAATAACCACAGGCGAGTAACAGGGCAAACGCTACAATGCCGATTTGAATCGTGCGTTTGCGGCCGAATCGCGCGCCGATAAAACCGCCGGGCACGGAAAAGAGAATGATGCTCAAAGCAAAGAATGCCATCAACGAGGTCGCTTGCCCGCTATTAACATGTAAAACATTGACGGCGAATGAAGTGAAAAAAACTTCGAGCGCATTGAAACTGAGAAACCAGAAAAAGATGGCAGCCAATAATCGCAGCGCCGAACGATCGCGATCAAACATGACGGTTCGCAAGCTATCCATTAATTTAGACTCTTGTTCTTCCACTTCGCGTTGCTCGGGGCGCGGTTCGCGAATGAAAATCAGCACCACCAAACAGCCGAGCAGCATGATCGCGCCGCCGAAATAGAAGGGCGCGTCAACTGAAATTTTAAAAAGGGCGCCGCCTCCAACAGATGCAAGAATACCGCCAATTCCGCCCATTAAATTAATGACGCCGTTCGCCTGCGAGCGTTGCGGCGACGGCGTGAGGTCGGGCATTAACGCAATCACTGGCGTGCGGAAGAGATCCATGCTGAGCAGCATGAGGCAGATCGTCAACATGAACACACCGAGATAGCCATCCAATGCGTGAGGAATTGCCATAAAACTCATCATCGCAAGAGGAGCGCCAACTACGATGAATGGCTTGCGACGCCCCCATGAGGTGCGCAGACGATCCGACCAGGCGCCGACATACGGCAGAATGAAAAGCGCGGCGAGATTATCCAGCGTCATGATGAAACCGGTCAGCGTCGTGCCAAGCCCGAAACCGGTGACGCCGGCGCTTGCAGAAAAATCCGGCCGGCCGGCTTGCAGAAAGATTGGAATATACGCATTGTAAATGCCCCATAATAATGAGATGCCCATAAAACCAAAACCGAGCAGAACCAGTCGAAGATAGGAAAATTGCATCCAGCCTCCAGGCGCGTATAAGTCATCGCAAAAATATCTTGACAATGAGATTGCGATTTTATATCTTTGGAAACGGAATTTATATTTATCGTTTCTAAGTAAATACAACCGGCGCTATGCCGCCGTTTTTAATTTATTTTTTGGAAACTTTTAAAACTATTATAGTTTCTGCGGTTTAATCTGATTTAATGAATGAACCAACGACAAAAATTCGCGAGCGTATTTTACTAAAAGCCAAAGAGAAATTCGCCGCGAGCGGATATGGCAAAACTTCGATGGATGGCGTCGCCGGTGAGCTGGGCATCAGCAAGAAGACGCTTTATAAATTTTTCCCGACCAAATTAAAATTGGCAGAAATGCTGGTCGAACATGTGCTGGCTGAAATCAATTATCGTTGCGACGCGATTCTCGCCAGCCCGCTGCCGGCCGTGGAAAAGCTGTTGCGCATCGTGCAAATGATCACCGAGCAGCAACAGCGTTTCGTCACCAGAACTCTGCTCGAAAGCCTGCGCCATCAGTTGCCGCATCTGTGGCAGCGCATCGAAGCCTTTCGCCGCGAGCGCATGCGCAAAAATTTGGAAGTCATTCTCGAGCAGGGCAAGCGCGACGGCACGGTGCGCGCCGATTTCAACCGGCAGATGTTTTTTCATTTTCTCATCGGCGCCATCAACGAAGGCATCAATCCCGAAGTTTTGATCCATTCGTCTTACTCGATGCACGAGGCGTTGTCGGCACTGATCGACATTTTTATGAACGGCGCCTTGACGGCAAAAGGCCGCACGCAATATCAAAAACTCAAAGCCGCCAGTCTTTCGTTAAAATAAGTTGCGGAGTTGATGATGAAACAATATAAAACCTGGAAGCAAAGACGCGAAGACGCGCAAAGAAAATGTTTGCGCGCCCTTTGCGGCTCTGCGGCTTTGCGTGATTTTCGGAGCTTTTGGGGCACGACGATATTGCTGATTGTTGTTGCCAGCATCAGCCGCGCCCAGACTCCGTTAAATTTTGACGAAGCTTTGCGTCTTGTCCGGCAGAATAATCTACAACTTCAAAAGCAACAACAAAAGCAAAAAATTGCCGAATTGGAAGTGGCGATCAAACGCGGGCAGCGCTTGCCGGCGCTCGATCTCAGTGCGACGGCGTCGTATACCGACGAAGTCGCCAGGCTTGATATTCCGCTCGATAGAATCGGACTGCCATTGCCGCCGAATGTCGAGCCGCCGCGTATCGAGCTGGGCGGACATGATCGCACGGACATCGCCGTCGGTGTGCGCCAGCCGATTTTCACCGGAGCGAAATTGAGCACGCAAGTCGAGCTGGCGCAAACGGCGGTGGAATCTGAACGAACGCGACTCGCGGTTTTAAATCAACAGACGAGTTATCAAGTTTATTTGATTTTTTATCAAGCCCAAATTTTTAAAAAGGAACGCAAGATTCACGAAGCGAGTCTGGCGCGTTTGAATGTGCAGCTTCAGCAGATACGAAATTTATTTAGCGCGGCGCAGGTGATGGCGTACGACACGCTGCAGGTTTATAATCAAACGTTGCAGCTTAAAATTCAAATGGATCAAAATCAGCGCGATCAACGCCTGCTGGATTTGCAGATGTCGCGATTGTTGAATTTGTCGGAGGGGCGGCCAATCGCTGAAATGGATATGACAAAACCGCTGGAATTTCGCGCGTCGTTGGATAGTCTCAAACAAAAAGCTTTTCAAGCTCGCCCCGAATTAAACGGCGTTCGACTCGGCCAACGCAGCGCGCAGCTTACACGCAAGCTGGCAAAATCGAATTATCTTCCCGACCTCGGCGCGGAGGCAAAATACCATTATGGCAAACCCGGATTAAATCAAGCGGCGAATCAATGGATGGATTACGGCACGGTCGGCGTGAGTTTGCAATGGAATTTGTGGCGCGGCAATCAAGATCGCCATCGTGTCGAAGCCGCCGAGGCGGAATACAATCGCCTGACACTGGAAGAACGCGAATTGCTGCGAAACATTGATTATGAAGTTGAAAGAAGCTGGGAAAATGCGAAGTTTGCTGTAAAACAAATTGAATTGGCCGAGCGATTGCTGGTGCAACAACAAGAACGTTATCGCATCGTCAGCACGCAGCAGGGCGAAGGTGTGGCGACGACGAACGATTTGATCGTCGCCGAGACTGATTTGACGCAGGCCGAATTACAATTGCAGCGAGCGTTGATTCAGTATTATTTGTCGCAAAGCGAAATTTTGTTGGCAACCGGAATGATCGCTGAATAGTGAATGTTAAAACACAAAAAAAATTCCCGACGGATAAACGGGCCAACTGATTCAAACATCCGTTGGCCGCTTTTAAGCCGTTGGGTTAATGTCTTTAAGTTCGTTTAAGTTTGGAATGGAGGCAATGATGAAACGGATTTTTATTCTTCTTTTGCCAGCGTTATTACTGACAATTAATTGCGAAAAGAGAAACAATTCAACATTTCAAGCCAGCGCGATTGTTGAAGGCACGGCGATTAAAGTGGCGGCGCAAACCGGCGGTTATTTGCTGAAGCTGAATGTCGACGAGGGCGAGGACGTCAGCAGCGGCGATACGCTGGCGATCGTTGATGCCGAAAAATTGAGCTATCAGCTCGATCAGATACAGGCCAACCTCGACGAGATTAACGTGCAGCGCCGTCTGGCGACAACTAATTTGCGCCGCGCGCAGGATGATTACGATTATGCCAAAACCAAATACGAGAGATATCTCGAGCTCTTTCAAAAAAATGCCGCTTCGCAGCAAGTGCTGGATGATTTGAAAATCGCTTATGACCGCGCCGGCACCGCGCTCGAATCGGCTAAACAAAATTTGCAATCGGTTGCGAGCCGAGAAAAGGGACTGGAAGCGCAAACCAAATTGCTGCAGCGCCAGATCAGCGACGCCATCGTGAGAGCGCCGATGAGCGGCACGATTACGACGCGATTTTATGACGCCGGCGAAACCATTCCGCCAAATGCGCCGATCGTGGAGCTGGTCGATCTCTCCAAAATGTGGACAAAAATTTATGTGTCGGAAACTTATTTGCCGCAAATCAAGATCGGCCAAACGGCGCAGATCAAAATTGACGGCACGAATCAAATGCTGGCGGGCACGGTGGCCTGGATCAGCGCGAAAGCCGAATTTACGCCGAAAAATATTCTGACCGAGGAAAGCCGCACGGCGCTGGTTTATGCCGTGAAAATCAATATCGATAATTCCGATCGTATTTTGAAACACGGCATGCCGGTTTCGATTGCGTTCGTCGTAGCGCCTTCAGGCGCCGAAGTTAATCAATGAAAGAGAAGGTGTGTCTATTGAATTTTCAAAAACTTTCAGAATTTTTTCTAAGTTAAACTAAGGCACTACTAAATTAAAAAATGCCGGAAATCATTACGATAGAAAACTTCAGCAAGCGCTACGGAAAAATTCAAGCCGTTGATAAACTCTCACTCACGATCAATAGCGGCGAGTTATTCGGCTTGATTGGCCCGGACGGCGCCGGCAAAACCACGACGATGCGAACGCTTTGCACGTTGCTGCCTCTTGAAGATGGGCAAATGCGCCTCGCCGGTTTCGATGTGCGTCGTGACGTCGCGTCGGTGCGCGCAATTCTCGGCTACATGCCGCAGCGGTTTTCGCTTTATCCCGATCTTTCCGTCGAGCAAAATTTGAGATTCTTTGCCGATTTGTTCGGCGTGCCGGAATCCGAAAAGAAAAAACGTTTGCCGCGACTTTATCATTTCAGCAAGCTCGAGCCGTTCAAAGATCGGTTGGCGAAACAACTTTCCGGCGGCATGAAACAAAAGCTGGCGCTGTCGTGCACGCTGATTCACACGCCGGCGATTTTGATTCTTGACGAGCCGACGACCGGCGTCGATCCGGTGTCGCGGCGCGAGTTTTGGGAAATTCTGCAGCAACTGCGCCATGATGGTGTGACGATCTTCGTTTCGACGCCGTACATGGATGAAGCGTTGCTCTGCAATCGCGTCGCGTTCATGCACAAAGGCAAGCTGCTGGCGCTCGACGATCCGCGTTTGATCACCAGGCATTTTCCGGATGCGCTTTATGAAGTGGTGTCAGGCTCGCCGCAGCTTTTGATTTCCTATTTTAAAAAAGAAATGCAGAGCCGGTCGGTGCAAGTTTTCGGCGACCGTCTGCACGTCAGCTTCGCGGCGCCGCTCAGTGGTGAGATGATCAATCGGATTATCAAAAGCGCGCCGGAGCCCGTTAGTGATATGCGCCGCATCGCTCCCGGCATTGAAGATACTTTTATGGAATTAATGAAATCGGCGGAAAAAATTAATAAATCATCAACACAAAATTTTACATGAGCCGAATTTTGATTACCGGCGCCACCGGTTTGTTGGGACGAGAGCTCGTGCAACTCGCAACGGATGATCATCATCACGTGCGAGCCCTGAGTCGTCGCCCAAAACTGCATCCCCTCACGCATGAGATTGAATGGCGGCAAGGCGATCTCAAAACCGGCGCAGGGATGCAAGCGGCGGTGCAAGATATGCAAATCGTCATTCACGCGGCGACCAGTCCATTCCTGCAAACAAAAAAAGTCGATGTCGAGGGCACGCGGCGTTTGCTCGAATATGCGGCTGCTGCCGGCGTTGAGCATTTCATTTTTCCCTCAATCGTCGGCATTGAGAAAATTCCGTTTTCATATTATCAGCAAAAACTCACCGCCGAAGCGATCGTGCGCGCCGGCGGCGTGCCGTGGACGATTTTGCGCGCCACCCAATTTCATGCTTTGATCGATAAATTTTTGCAGCCTGCGAGGCATTTGCCCATCATGCTGCTGCCGGTGGATTTCAAGTTTCAACCGTTGGATGGCCGTGAAATGGCAGCGCGTTTGATGGCGTGTGTTGCCGAGGGGCCGGCTGGCCGCATTTCGGATATGGGCGGACCAGTCGTGCACGCACTCGGCGAAATGGCGAAGGTTTGGCTGCAAGTGCGCGGCGTCCGGCGAAAAGTCGCTCGGCTCGCACTTCCCGGCGGTACAGCAAACGCCTTTCGCCGCGGCGAAAATACTACGCCCGAACATGCGGAGGGCAAGATGACGTGGCAGCAATGGTTGCAGCAGCGTTACGAAAAAAATTCCAACAGCGGAGAATGATCATGGCCAAAATAGTGCGCTACGCAACTTTTATTGTGATCCAGCATTTCGTGATTCTCTGTTTGCATGCGTTCGCACATGTGAAGCTGGAGGTGTGGGCCTCTCTGTTAGGCAACGTGTTCATCGTTGTGATCATCTGGATTGCACCCATTGTTGCGATGATTCTTCTCCGCCAGCAGCGCTATCCGGCCGGTGTCATATTATTCTTGAGCAGCATGGTCGGTTCGCTGCTCTTCGGCGTGTACAATCATTTTATTGCCATTAGCCCAGATCATGTTTATCATATTCCCGCCGGTGAAGAACGTGAGTTGTTTCAAATCACCGCCGCGTTGCTGGCGCTCGTGGAATTGGTTGGAAGTATCGTAGGAATTTGGGCGTGGCGTGTAATGAAGTCAGTAAGTCATTAGGTCATCAGGGTCATTTGCGTGATGCATAACTATGCGGTTCAAAATGAAGTCAGTAAGTCATTGTAATGGACAACTACGCGGTTCAAACTGAAAATCTCGGCAAGCGTTTTGGGAAATTTGACGCCGTAAAAAATCTCAACCTTGCCGTGCATGAAGGGGAAATTTTTGGCTTTCTCGGCGCGAATGGCGCCGGCAAGACGACGGCCATTCGCATGTTGTGCGGTTTGCTATTGCCTTCGTCGGGATCGGGCCGCGTCGCGGGATTTGACATTTATAATGAGAATGAAAAAATAAAACAGCGCATCGGTTATATGAGCCAGAAATTTTCTCTGTACGAAGATTTGACGCCGGCGGAGAATATCGAATTTTACGGCGGCGTTTACGGCTTGAAACGACAAGCTTTGTTAAAAAAACGCGCGGCGTTATTGGACGAATTGGGTTTGGCCGAGCAGGCCGACACGACGACGCGTTCATTGCCGCTCGGATTCAAACAGCGTCTCGCATTGAGCTGCGCGTTGTTGCACGATCCGGCCATCGTTTTCCTCGATGAACCCACCGGCGGCGTCGATCCCGAAGCGCGTCGCAATTTTTGGGATTTGATTTATCACATGGCGCAGCAAGGCAAAACAATTTTTGTGACGACGCATTATATGGACGAAGCCGAATATTGCCATCGCGTGTCGATCATGTATCAGGGCGAGATCATCGCGCTCGGCTCGCCGGTTGAGTTGAAAAAGCAGTATGTGAAAGCGTCGATGCAAGAAGTGTTTATTCATCTGGTGGATCGGTGATTTGTCCGTTGTCCGTCGCCAGTTGTCAGTTGTATGGATGACTTGCAACGGGCAACAAACAACTGGCAACGGACAATTAACAACGGACAACAAACCACTGGCAAAAAACATGTCCCGCATCATTCCCATCATTCGCAAAGAATTCATTCACATTCGCCGCGATTTTCGCACGCTGATCATCATCTTTGCGATGCCGATTTTCATGCTGCTGATGTACGGCTATGCGATCAACATGGAAATTCAGAATATCGATCTGGCGATGATCGATCACTCTTTGTCGCCGGCGAGTCGCGAGCTCGTGCGGGCGTTTCAAGGCAGCCGCTTTTTTACCGTTACATATTTTGACGGCGGTGAATCTGCGATCGAAAAATTATTTCACCGGCGCGACGCTAAAATGGCGCTGATTATTCCGCAGGATTTTGCGCGGATAATCGGCGGGCCGGCGCCGGCTTCCGTGCAAATTTTGATCGACGCCGGCGACTCGAATACGGCGCAGTTGCTGCAGAATTACGCGAATGTGGTTTTGCAAACATATAATGCCGGGCGCGGCGTAGTGGCGCCGTTCGAGGTGCGCGCGACGATTCAATACAACCCAACTTTGAAAAGCGCTTACTATTTCGTTCCCGGTTTGGTGGCGTTGATTCTTATGATGATTTCGGCGCTGCTCACCAGCCTCACGATTGCGCGCGAAAAAGAAACCGGCACGCTGGAGCAAATTTTGGTTTCACCGGTGCGCCCGTTTGAAATTATCACCGGCAAAGTCGTGCCCTATCTTTTTCTCGCTTTCGCGGACGGCATTCTTATTTTATTAGTGGCGCGCTTTTGGTTTGAAGTGCCAATTATCGGCAATCTCGCCCTGATTTTACTGGGCTGCCTGCTGTTCGTCGGTGTCGCGTTGTCTTTCGGATTGTTGATTTCCACTCTTGCGCGCACGCAGCAGGTGGCGATGATGGGCGCGTTGATGGGAACGCTGCTGCCGACCGTTATGCTCTCCGGCTTCATTTTTCCGATTGCCTCGATGCCGAAGATTTTGCAATTCGTCACCTATCTCGTTCCGGCGCGATATTTTCTTCCCGTCGTTCGCGGCGTGATGTTGAAGGGCAACACAATTTTTCATCTGTGGCTGCCGCTCGGCATGCTGGTTTTAATGGGCATTTTTTTCCTGATGATCAGCGCGAAGCGATTCAAGATGACGCTGGAAGTTTAATTGTCCGTCGCCAGTCGCCAGTTGTTAGTTGTTTGGATGACTTGCAACGGGCAACAAACGATTGGCAACGGACTAAAAACAACGGACAAAAATGCAACGCATTCTCTATCTCCTCCAAAAAGAATTCCGCCAGGTTTTTCGTGACCGCGCGATGATCACCATCATGTTTGTGGTGCCGGTGGTGCAAACTCTCGTGCTCGGGTCGGTGATGACTACCGACGTCAAAAATGTCAAGCTGCTGATTTATGACGCCGACGGCAGTTTTGCCAGCCGCGAGCTTTGCCGGCGGTTGGTGAATAATCCTTATTTCAACTTTGTCGGATATGCCGAAAGCGCCTCGGATATTCATGAGGCGCTGGACAAATGGCAGGCGCAAATCGGCCTGTTTATCAAGCCGCATTTTGGCCGCGATCTCGAGCGCGGCTTGCGGCCGGAAGTGCAGCTCATTGCCGACGGCCTCGACGGCAATACGGCGGGAATCGCGCTCAGTTATGCGCATGGAATTTTAACTGCGTTCGCGCAAAATATCGCGGTGATTAACCCGACGAACGTTCCGCTCGTTGGCGAAACCAGATTGTGGTACAATTTAAATTTGGAGAGCAAGCATTACATGATCCCCGGCCTCATCGGCTTGTTGGCAACCGTAGTGACCATGTTTCTCACCTCGATGGGATTGGTCCGGGAAAAAGAAATCGGCACTCTGGAGCAATTGATGGTGACGCCGATCCGCCGCGCGGAATTGATGATCGGCAAAGTGCTGCCGTTCGTGATCATCGGGCTGGTCGAGATCAACGTCATGATGGGCGTCGCTTTTCTGATTTTTAAGCTGCAATTGGCGGGAAGTTATTGGCTGTTTCTCGGCGTGTCGCTGCTGTATTTTTTTACCTCGCTCGGCCTCGGCATTTTTATTTCGACGCTGGCGGAAACGCAGCAGCAGGCGATGTTCATTTCGTGGTTTTTTATGATTTTTTTGATGCTGATGTCCGGCTTTCTCACGCCGATTGCAAACATGCCGCTGGCCTGGCAAAACGTGACGTATCTCAATCCGCTGCGTTATTACATCAATCTCCTGCGCGAGATTTTTCTGAAAGCGACGCCGCTCAATTTTCTGTGGAATGAAATCGTGCCGCTGGCAGTTTTTGGTCTACTTATTCTTTTGGCGAGTGCGATGAAATTTCACAAGAGAGTAAGTTGAAAGCAACACAGAAAAAAAGATAAAAAGAAAAATAGAAAATTAAATTTCAGCGTGAGTTGAACCATAAATCCATTTCTCTTTTCGCCTCGTCGAGCGACATGCCTTTTCCCGCCGCTATTTGTTGACGGCTTTCTAAAACACTGGCACAAATATAGATCTCGTGGATAATGTCTTCCAACGTGCAATCGTCCGGCAGTTTTTCGATAATATGGCGAACTATTGTTTTGGCGTCGTATTGCATTTTTTCTTTAGTAATTTAGTAATTTACCAAATGAGTTTCAGTTTTATCAATGAAATCCGTTGGCCGCTTTTCTATCCGTTGGAAATAAGCTACTTTCTCATTGTTCACTTCGAAACACCGTCCCCATTACCCAATCCCCAATCGGAAACGTGATGTTAAAGTTATAGTCATTCATCAGCGCGGCATTATGATGCGCTTCATGATGCTGTTTTAATTTACGAATCAAGGCAAACTCGCCGAGCTTGCTTCCTTCGGGCAGATGATACAGCAGATGCAGCCATTCATATAATAGAAAATAACCGATGGCGACGATGAGAAATAATCCGGCGACGTTGCTGTTGGTGAGATACCAGGTGAGAAAAAATACCGGCGACACCAAGCCGAAGAGCAGAAAGATGACCCAAAATGGAAAGAAGACGAGATAGGCTTCTTTGCCGGAATGAAAGCCCATGTTGTCGTGCGGAAAATAGGCGTGATGCGTCAAGGTGTGCCGCTTGAAAACGATATCCAGCAGCCGCCGGCGGTTGTGCATCGGCCCGCGATGGAAATTGTACTCGACAAAATTCGCAAAGAGAAACACCGCCGGAATCGTCAGCCATTCGAGTGGTTTGAGGTTTTCTAATAATCGCGTTGAATAGTAAATGGCGATCATTCCAAGCATATTGGTCAAGCCGAAGAAGAGATAAGGATTATAAAAAGAAGGAATGGCTTGTTGCAGTTGTTGGCGGCTGCCGGCGAATTCGGTTTTGGAGGTGGATACGGTTTTCATGGCAGAGCCTCTCCTTCATTATTTTCAATTGCATCGTCTTCATCGGTGTCCGAATTTTGCAAAGCTCTATAATACTCGACGCGTTCCACAAACCATTGGCGCGCTTCCTCCGGTATTTCCTCCGGTGTGATGACATTCTCAAATAGCGCCGAATGAATCGCCATTTCCAAAGACGATCGCGCATAACGAATCCACAGTTCTCTCGCCGGCTTTTGGTGGAATTGATGAATGACTTCCGAGACTTCGAACGCATTGCGCTTGCCGGCATGCATGTCAGCCAGCGCTTGTTCAACCGGCTGCAAAGCTTTGCGCAATTCCCGTTCGTACGCGATACCGGCGAGCTCGCGCAGACGTCTCTTCGTTGCTTTGCTCATCTGCAATTCAGTCATAGTCTCACCCTGGTCTTTCTCGAATGGACAATTTTTCGTCGAATATACTCGAAAACCGTGACAAGCGCAAGCCCGTCATTCAAAAAAATTGCTTGCGCCTGAGAAAAAAATTTAACAAATTATGCCCACGCAGTATTTCAATCTTCACTTAAATGGCCACAGTCCTGGCACGGCTATTTTAGCGAATAAAGCCCGGGACAGTCGTCCGGTTGTTCACTCTAATTTATTCGGAAGGAGGAAAAAATGTTACAGAGTCGACGGCTACGGTTACAAATGAGTTTCATCCTGTGTGTGTTATCCGGCCTTAGCGCAGGCTCGATGTTTGCTCAGATCGCGACTTTGAGCGGCAACGTCACCGATGCGCAATCCGGCGAAGGCTTGACTGCCAATGTTGTCGTGACAGCGTCCGGGGTTCGAACCGGCGCGTCTTGCGACCTCAACGGCATGTACACGGTGTCCAATCTGGCGCCGGGCACATACACCGTCAATGTGACGATTCTCGGCTACGGCGGGAAATCGCAAACTGTCACGCTGGCGGCAGGCGAAACCAGAACGCTGAATTTTTCGCTTTCGGCGTCCGGCATCGAGTTGAATCCCGTGGTGGTTTCCGCGTCGCGCCGGCAGGAAAAAGCGCTGGAAGCGCCGGCCGCGGTTTCGGTTTTAGAGGCGACGCAATTGCGCGGCCGGCCGGCGACGACGCCGACGGATTATCTGCGCGGTTTGCCCGCAGTGGATATTTCTTCGAACGGCATCTCACAGAGCAACGTCACGGTGCGCGGCTTCAACAATATTTTCTCCGGTGCGCTGCTGTCGTTGACGGACAATCGTTACGCGAACGTACCGTCGTTGCGGCTCAATGCTTACAATTTTATTCCGTTGACCACGGAAGATATTTCGCGCATCGAGGTCGTCTCCGGTCCGGGCGCGGCGCTTTACGGCCCGAACAGCGCCAGCGGCGTCATGCACATCATCACGAAATCGCCGTTTGAATCCACCGGCACGACGGTCAGCGTCGGCGGCGGCGGCCGCGATTTCATCAATTTCGCGCGCAACGATCCGAGCGGCGGCCGCAACATTTATATGGCCGCGCTGCGTCATGCCAGCCGCCTCAGCGACAAAGTGGCGTTCAAAATTTCCGGTCAGTATTATGAAGGTCGCGACTGGGAGAGTTTTGATCCGCTGGAACCCGTCAAGATTAGAAAATATATTCAAACTTCAACCGGCAATGTTGCCCAGGGCGACTCTATATTAAACCGCAGAGATTTCAACGTGAAGAAACTCGGCGCCGAAGCGCGTCTGGATTTTCGCCTGAGCGATAACACCGGCTTGATTTTGAACAGCGGCTACAATCGCGCCAATAATCTCGAACTGACCGGCATCGGCGCCGGGCAGGCGGACGGTTGGACTTACACCTACGCACAGACGCGGTTCAATATCAAAGATCTTTTTATTCAGGGCTTCGTGAATGCCAGCAACTCCGGCGACACCTACCTGCTGCGCGAGGGCGCGCTGATTCGGGACCGCTCAAAGCTGTTTGCGGCGCAGGCGCAACACAGTCTTGCGCTCGGGACGAAGCAGCGTTTCATCTACGGCATTGACGCGATCTTGACCCGGCCGGATACCAAAGGCACGATCAACGGCCGCAACGAAGAAAACGATAACATCAACGAGTACGGCGTCTATCTGCAATCGGAGACGAAGCTTTCTCCGAAGCTTGATGTCCTGCTGGCGGCGCGTGTTGATGATCATAATTTCATCGAAGATCCGATTTTTTCGCCGCGAGCGGCGCTGGTCTTCAAGGCGAACCCCAATAACACGCTGCGCGCAACTTACAACCGCGCGTTCAGCACACCGACCAGCAACAATCTGTTCCTCGATCTTTCTTCTGCGCAAGACGTCTTCCGTCTCGGCCCGCTGTTTCAACCGTCGCTGGGCTTCCGTCCGACCACCGATGTGCGCGCGCAGGGTGTTCCGTCGTCCGGCTTTAATTTCAGCATCGGCGCGAACGGGCTGCCGCAATTCCGCTCGCCGTTTGCGCCGGCAGCAAGACAACCCGGTTTGACCTCGTCGACTTTCATCAATCAAAACGATCCGCTGTTCACGAATGTCATGTGGGGCATTGGGCGCGGCGCCGTGCTCGCGCAATTCGTGCCGGCTTTTCAAGCGGGGTTGAGAGCGCAGGGCGTGCCGGAAGCCGCCATTCTGGCGCTCACTGGACAGTTTATTGGCATCGTTCCGCAACAGTTGGCCGGCCTCACCAACGTCATGCGCGTGCTGAATACGACGACGAGAACGTTCTCACAAGTGACGGCGGTCAAGAACGTGCCGCGCATTCAGGAGACAACGCATGAGACGTTCGAGCTCGGTTATAAAGGCGTCATTAATGAGAGGCTGCTGGTCGGCGTCGATCTTTATCATTCCAAAATCAAAGATTTTGTCGGTCCGCTGAAAGTCGAAACGCCGAATGTGTTTCTCGATCCCACCACGCTGGGCGGTTCGCTGGGCGCGCAGTTCGGTGCGGCGCTCGCCAATCCCACCAACGCGCAACTCAATGCGATCCTGATTGCGTCGTTGGACCCGGCAGCGCGCGGCGGCAACGGCAACGGCACCGCTGTTGACGAATTGGCTCGCCTGTTTGCCACGGGCGCGGCCGGCATTCCATTCGGCACCGTCAGCCCGACGGAAGCCTTTGATCCGACCGCATTGATTTTGACTTACCGCAATTTCGGCGACGTTAGCCTCAACGGCATGGACGTTTACTTCACTTATTTTGCCGGCAAAAGCTGGATGTTTTCCGGAAATTATTCCTTCGTCACCAAGAACGGCTTCAATTTTTTTAAATCGCCGAATCGGGTGATTTATCGCAACCTCGCCGGCGTCGCGGATATTTCACTCAACGCACCGGCCAATAAGTTCGCGCTGGCGATTCAATATCGCGCGCCGCAACGCGGTTACGAAGCGGAGTTACGCGGCCGTTATGTCGAAGGCTTCCCGCAGGACAGCGGCGTTTACCTCGGCGAAGTGCAAACTTATTCCGTGCTGGACTTCAACTTCGGCTATGACTTTCCGTTCTCAAGCGGCACTCGCTTCTCGCTCAATGTGAACAACCTGCTCGACAAAAAACACAAAGAGTTTATCGGCGCTCCGGTGCTGGGCCGATTGATGATGGCTCGCCTCACGCAAACATTTTGAGAGGGCGGCCGACTGAGTAACTGCTAAAAATCTCATTGACCTGTGACGCCACTGAGCGGTCAAAATCGGCTCTTCCAGCCTAGTGGATACGGAGGGATCCACTAGGCTTTTTGTTTGCAGAGTTAAAAAATAGCTTGCGCCTTGAAAAAAAAATTAACAAATTACCGCCACGCCAATTAAAGAACTAACGCACTCAAATTCAAAATAAAGTTCTGAAAGTTGTTTGACTAACAAACAGTTTTCTTAACCACCAAGACACGAGGGCACGAAAAAAACAACTTATTGCAAGGAGGCAAAAGAATGTCACGGCATCAAAGGGCTGCGTTTGTAAGGCCATGGTTGAGAATGGGCTTCATGATAATTATGTTATTCGGCTTGGGCTGGTGTCCGGCTTTCAGCCAAACGGCGATTTTAAAAGGCAAAATTACCGACGCCAGCAGTGGCGAAGCCTTGCCGCAAGCCAATATTCAGGTTGGCCAAACTGGAACGGTTTCCAACCTTGATGGCGAATATCAAGTGCCGAATTTGGCAGCGGGCGCTTACACGATTGCCATTTCTTTTATTGGATATGAAAGAAAAGTTTTTAACAACGTCGCGGTAAAAGCCGGCGAGACCAAAGTGCTCAATGCGGCGCTGACGCCAACCGGCGTGGAGCTGAATCCCGTGGTCACCACGGCTTCCCGGCGGCAGGAAAAAGCGCTGGATGCGCCGGCAGCGATCAGCGTGCTCGAAGCGGCGCAAATTCGCGGCCGGCCGGCGACGACCGCCACTGATTATCTGCGCGGCCTGCCGGCGGTGGATATTTCCACCAACGGCATCGCGCAAAGCAACGTCACCGTGCGCGGTTTCAACAATATTTTTTCCGGCGCGCTTTTGTCGCTCACCGACAACCGTTACTCGGCCGTGCCCTCGCTGCGGCTCAATGCGTATAATTTTATTCCATTGACCAACGAAGATATCGCGCGCATCGAAGTGGTTTCCGGACCGGGCGCGGCGCTGTATGGCCCCAACAGCGCCAACGGCGTCATGCACATCATCACCAAATCGCCGTTTGAATCCACCGGCACCAGCATCAGCGTTGGCGGCGGCGGCCGGGATTTCTTCAATTTCGGGCGGAGCGATACGCCCGAGCCGCAGGACATCAATCATCCCAGTGGCCGCGTCGGCGGCCGCAATATTTATATGGGCGCCTTTCGCCACGCCAGCATTCTCGGTGAAAAAGTTGCTTTTAAAATTTCCGGCCAATACTATCGCGGCCGCGATTGGCAGGATTATTACAGCTTTGTCGCCTTGCCGAAAAATATTCCGCGCTTTCGCACGACGGCAGCCGGACTTGACACGGTTGTGGCGCCGGCGCCGAACAAGCCGAATTTCGATGTCGAGAAACTCGGCGGCGAAGCGCGTTTGGATATTCGCCCCGGCGCCAACACCTCGCTGATTCTCAACGCCGGTTATAATCAGGGCGATCAGATCGAGCTGACCGGCCTCGGCCCCGGCCAGGCCGTTGGTTGGAGTTATCGTTATTTGCAGGCGCGCTTCAATTACAAAGATCTTTTTCTGCAAAGTTTCGTGAATGCCAGCAATGCCGGCGACACCTACATTTTAAACACCGGCCAGTTGATCGAAGACTATTCAAAAGTCATTGTCGGGCAAGCTCAACATAGCTTGAATTTTGGGCAGCGCCAGCGCTTGACGTATGGATTGGACGCCATTTTCACCCGACCTAATACCAAAGGCAGCATTTACGGCCGCAACGAAGAGAAGGACGACATCAATGAATACGGACTTTATTTGCAATCTGAAACCAAACTCTCTTCCAAGTTCGACTTCATTGGCGCGACGCGTCTCGATTATCACAATCGCATCAACAACTCGACGCTGTCGATCGATCACACGGTGTTCTCGCCGCGCGCCGCGCTGATTTTTAAGCCGAGCGCCAATCACTCGCTGCGCGCCACCTATAACCGCGCGTTTGGCACGCCGGGTCCGAACGCACTTTTTCTCGATGTTTTGCTGTCGCGGCAAGCCGTCTTCGATGTGCGGACGCGCGGCGTGCCGGGCGAAACCGGATACCATTTTAGTTATGACGCCAATGGCCGTCCGCAAATGATTTCGCAATTCGGCCCGGCCGGAGCTTATCTCAACACCAACTATATCGACCCGTTGTGGCCGGGTGTCTATGCTTTGCTCAATCAAATTGCCAAAGATCCGGCGCAGCTCCGCAGGCTTCCGGCGCCGTTTAATCAACTGCCGCCGCAAATCGCGCAGTTGCTCGTCGGCGTCTTGCCGCCAAACTTGCCGGCCAACAGCGTGCCGGGCATTTTGAAACGCATCAATCTCGTCAAAGCGCAGCAGCCGGGCGTCACTGATCCGTTTGATGTCATCGATCTTTCAGCGGTGAGGGATATCGAGCCGATCAAACCGACGATTCACAACAATTTTGAATTTGGCTACAAAGGCGTCATCAGCAATAAACTGCTGGTTACCGTTGACGTTTATCACACCAAAATTCGGGATTTTGTCGGCCCGTTGAAAGTTGAAACAGCGACGGTTCACGCCAGTGAAACGGAATTGCTGAAAGTGTTGTTGGACTCATTGTCGACGCCGGGAAGGAGAGCGACCCTGCAACAACTCGGCTTGACACCGGAAGTTTTTGCCCCGCTGCTGGCCGGCTTCTTGAAAACCGTGCCGGTCGGTATCGTTTCTCCGACCGAGATAGCGAGCGGCACGGAAATCACCCAAACCTCGCGCAATTTCGGCGAGGTTTCGCTCAACGGCATGGATGTCAGCCTGTCTTTCTACGTCACGCCGAAGCTGGCGGTTTCCGGCAATTATTCGTTCGTCACTCTGCGGGGGTTCAATATTTTTAAAAGGCCGAACCGCATTTTTCTAAAAAATCTCGACGGCATTGCCAACGTGGCGCTCAATGCCCCCGGCAACAAAGCCGCTCTCGCCATTCAATATCGCGCGCCGGAACGCGGCTATGATTTCGAGCTGCGCGGCCGTTATATCGATGGCTTCCCGATGGAGTCGGGCGCGTACGCCGGCGAGATCCAAACCTACACGGTTTTCGATCTCAATTTTGGCTACGATTTCCCGTTCTCCAAAAACACGCGCTTCTCGCTCAACGTCAACAATCTGTTCGACAAAAAGCATCTCGAATTCATCGGCGCGCCGATTTTAGGTCGCCTGATCATGACGAGACTGACGCAGAGTTTTTGAGTTTGTTTGGATTGATTTAAACCCGGCGGGTGTGAAAATGCTTGCCGGGCTTTTTTGTTTTGGTGATAATAGAATTTGACTAAAATTCGAGACGGGCACTCTGTCATCCCGAGCACTGTGCTTGTGCTAACCGGCAGGACAAAGAAATGTAGAAAGACGATTACTTTTCCGGCTTATCATGGCGGGTCAAAAATGCAAACAAAGTGAAAATAATCGCAATAATTCCGCCAACGATAACGGTAACCTCCATAAGCTATTCCCCTTTCTTTTCCTGCGGCTTATCACGGCGTGTCAGAAATGCAATACTTCCCAAAAAGAGCGCCACAAGCGCGCCGATAAAAATTACACCTTCCATTTTTTATTCTCCTTTTTTTCTAAAATAGAGGGCAAGAGTGACAAATATTGGATATAAAATGAACCCAATAACTAAAAGCGCAAAATTGAATTGCTGCGCGACTATACTTCCAATAACCAAACCGCCCAGCACGACCGCCGCCGCTTCTTTACTAATATCGGATAGTGTTGAAAATTGAGTTTTTGTGAATTTCATGCCGGGATATTCAAATATTTTCTGCACCGAATATAATGAAGAATGAAACAAAAGTCAATCAAAATCTCTACAGCGTTATCATTCCGCATATACTCCCCGCCTCGTCCCGCGCCCGTCGCAACAAAACCGCCAGCCCAAATCGCGCGGCCATTGATTCGAGATAAGCAAAATCCAATCGCTCGCCCTGCACTTTCAACACGCCGAGCACGTCGCGCCATTGCTTTTCGGAAACTTCACCGTCTTTTCGGAACTAAGTCAGCTTCGCTAAAATCACGTCTTCGGCGCTGGCGATCCAGATCTCGCCTGTGCCGATGTTCCGGCGCTGTCGACGGGCAAAAGCGGCAATTTCCATTTCATCATCGTCCGTAATCGGATAAAGGTCAATTTTATAGGCCGTATCAATGTGAATAATGTTAAAAGCATATCGTCGGGTTAAAGAATCTTGAACCGCATCGGCGCTCACCACGAAGTCCGTTTCAAACGCTTTCACAAATTTTTGAATGTGAACCGGAAGAATTCGTATGATAATGTCCGCGTCTTTGGTTAAACGCTCTTCACCATGAATGATGCTTGCAACGCCGCCGCCAACATAATATGGAATTCTGAGTTCATCAAAACGTTGGGCGACTAAGGCAAGGAGTTGTGCTTCATTCAACATATTCGCCTCCACAGCCAATTGTATTCCACGTGTTAAGGAAACTTTGTCAGCCATTTCTCGGCCAAGCCGGCGAATGTTGAGTTGATATTGAAGCTCGTGTTCACCTGCTTGAGGATAGCGCGATCGCAGATCGCTAAATATAAGCCGCTTTGCCAAATCTCGCAGCCCCATCATGCTCGAGAGCTTTTGCTCCGGCGTGCGCTTGCGCAATAGTCCAATGAGCACGGCTTCCATTTCCGGCGAGGTGTCTTCGGCTAATGTTCGCATTGTTTCGATAAATAAAATGTTGATG
>Ga0247727_10001906_pt1 | contig 48382 bp, 46 predicted proteins | sample WisWelCaveWW1625_FD_202498 | JGI IMG/M metagenome (GOLD analysis project Ga0247727, IMG submission 202498) | Biofilm microbial communities from Wishing Well Cave, Virginia, United States - WW16-25 | ecosystem: Environmental > Aquatic > Deep subsurface > Groundwater > Cave microbial mat | place...
GCCACGCCACCACCGAAGCCTCGGGCATCGCCCGCCCGTGCTTGCCTGCGAAGTAGCCTTCCGCCTCCGCCACGGCGGCCGCGAGGTCATCGCCCTCATCGTCCAGCGTGCCGCGGTAGGCGTCGACGAGCAGCGCGCCGAGGGCCGCAGATTCCTCGCGGGCGGGCCGGCGAAGCTTCAGACCGGCGCAGGCGCCCGAGCGCTTCGCCTTGACGCTCGAAGGCAGCGCCAGGCGCCATTCGTGCCGCAGCCGCCGGCCCATCGGGCCCCCACTGCCCCCGCTGACTATATTCTCGTGCGCCAATCCTCGGTGTGCAGGTGGGCCTCATCCCGCGCCCCGTCAAGATTGCGCCGTCGATCCTCGCGGCCAACTTCGCCGCGATGGGCGAGGCCGTGGAGGCTGCCGAGAAGGGGGGCGCCGACCTCATCCACATCGACATCATGGACGGCCACTTCGTGCCGAACATCACCATGGGGCCCGCGATGGTGAGGGCGCTGCGCGGGCACACCAAGCTCCCGTTTGACTGCCACCTCATGATAGAGAACCCCGACCGTTACATCGCCGACTTCGTGAACGCGGGGGCGAACCACATCACGGTTCACGCGGAGGCGTGCCCGCACCTGCACCGCACCGTTGGGCTCATCCACGAACTCGGCGCGAGGGCCGGCGTTGCGCTGAACCCCCACTCGCCGCTCGCCCAGGCCGAGGTCATCGCCCCCGACATCGAGATGCTCCTCCTCATGACGGTGAACCCCGGGTTCGGGGGGCAGAGGTTCATCGCCTCCGTCCTCCCTAAGTTCGAGGGAGCCGCCAAAATGCGCGCGGACCGCAGGCTCTCGTTCGAAATCGAGGTTGACGGCGGGATCAATGCGCAGACCGCTCCGCTCGCGGCCAAGTCGGGCGCGGACATCCTCGTTGCGGGGAACGCGGTCTACAACGAACGGGGGGCGGCGGAGAACATCCGCATCCTGCGCGAGGCCGTGGCCCTCTCCGCGGAGCGCGCGTAGTCACCGACGCTCCTGCTTCTGCACCCATGCGACCCGGGTGAGCGTTTTCCCGCTCCACGGGTCGCGCCCTTCCGCCTCGCCCCGCACATCGAGGCCCCATGACCTCAGCAACGCGCCCACGTCCTCCGCAGGCGGCACCCCGCCCCGGGTCCCGTAGGACGCGACGATCAGCCGGAACCCCACGACCTTCGCGATCAACCGCTCCACGAACTCTCGCCGCCGCGCCCCCGGGACAACCTCGAGTTCCGTGCGAACGAAGTCGAAGCGGCGCGGCGGCTCCCAGTCCGCCGCGTCCCCGACGAAGACCCGGTCTTCTCCAAGGGCCAGCCGCTTGCGCGCGAGTTCCACAAGCGCGGCCGAATGGTCAAGCCCGTAGGGCTCCAGGCGGTCGCCGCGCTCCGCGCCCCACTTCACCACCGACTCGAGCAGCAGCCCGTTCGCGCACCCAATGTCGAGGAATGCCCCGCTCATGTTGACGCCCGCCACTACGGGCCGGCGCAGCGCCTCCCAACGGGCCGCGTCGCCCTGGAATCCAGACTGCCCGTACTCGTCCGGGGCACCGAGCTGCATCCGCTCGACCGCGCGCCACTCCGGCTCGCCATCCACGCGCCTACACCGCCACGCGCAGCTCTTCCTTCACCGTGTTCAGCACCACATTCGTGTTCGTCCGCTCCACGTCCGGGATCGCGAGCACTTTCTTCACGAAGTTGTCGAGGTCGCGCGTGCCCTTGAACCGCGCCAGGATGAACGAGTCCCACTCGCCGGTTGTGTCGTACACCGCGAACACGCGCTCGTCCTTGGCCACCGACCGCTGGACGTCGAGCAGCTTGCCGTGCGCGATTCGGATCCCGACGATCGCCGTCAGCTCGAGCCCGAGCGCGCGCGGGTCGATGTCCGGGATGTACCCGCGGAGGAGGTGCGCTTCCTCCAGCCGCCGCACCCGCGCGGAGACGGTCGAGGTGGACACGTCGAGCTTCACGGCAATCTCGCGGAACGAGAGGCGGGCGTTCTTCGTGAGGAGCCGCAGGATCTGCCGGTCAAGGTCGTCGAGCATGGGGCGCGTCACCCTCGGCCCCCTACGACCGTAGGGCCGCGATGAAGGTTTCGATCCGATCGTGCGTCTTTTCCCGAATTCGGTAGACGGCCATACGGCGCCGGGGCCGCGCGCGCAAAGGTATTTGGCGCGACCCCTGCCTCTCGAAGGCCCGTGACCGAACGGGGGAGAGGGTCGCGTTTCCCCCGGGTGCGGCTGGCGCGTGCCGATTTCGACCTGCGGGGTGCGCTTCAGGCCGCGCGCCGCCCGGACTGCGGGGCGACGGTCGTGTACTTCGGCACTGTGCGGTCCTCGCCGCACGGCGGAGGCCGCCGTGTCGTGGCGCGCCTCGAGTACGAAGCCTTCGGGGCCATGGCGCTTGCAAAGCTTAGCGAAGTGCGCCGGGAAACGCTTCGCGCGTTTCCCGCCCGCGAGCTTATCCTGCACCACCGCGTCGGGAACTTCCGCGTCGGGGAAAATGTCGTGATGTGCGTCGTGAGCGCGCCCCACCGCGAGGCAGCGGTGGATGCGGCGCGGTTTGCGATCGCACGCATGAAACAGACCGTCCCGATCTGGAAAAAGGAAGTGTTCCGCGGGGGCGGGGAGCGCTGGGTCGTCGGGGAAATGGAGGTGGAGGGGGTGGTGAAGCGGGAAAGCAAAGGGCACGCGAGGCGAAGGGCATGATCGACGTGAGCGGCAAGCCCGTGGTCTTGCGCCGCGCGGTCGCCCGCGGGCGGCTGCGCCTCAAGCCGGCCACGCTGCGCGCCATCCGCGCCGGGCAGATCAAGAAAGGGGACGTCGTCGAGGTGTCGCGCGTGGCCGCGGTGCAAGCGGTCAAGCGCACGCCGGACTTCCTTCCGCTTTGCCACCCCATCCCCGTCGAGTCGGTGCGCGCCGACTTCCGCATGACGAGCACGCACTTCGAGGCGGAGGTCGAGGTCGCGGCCCACTCGAAAACCGGCGTGGAGATGGAGGCGCTCGTCGGCACGGCCGCCGCGCTCCTCTGCGCGTGGGACATGACAAAATACCTCGAGAAGGATTCAGGCGGCCAGTACCCCGAGACGGCGCTCGAGTCGATCCAGGTCGTGAAGAAAGTGAAAGGGGGGGCCCCGAAGTGACCTCGAAGAAGGGGGCGCGCCGGAAGGCGGCCGGAGGCGGCCCGGCGGGCCACCGCCTTGATGCGCACCGCGCGCATCGCAAGGCCGGCGCCGCGGTAATCACCGTCTCCTCGACGCGCACGCAGAAGACCGACGAGTCGGGCGCGATCCTTTGCGCGGCCTTCGAGGAGGCGGGCCACCGCGTGCTCTACCGCGCGATCGTCAAGGACGACGTTTCGCATGTCCAGGCGGCTGTGCGCGATGCGCTTTCGATGGCCGGCGTGGACGTCGTGGTGACAAGCGGAGGCACCGGGATGGCGAAGGGCGACCTGACGATCGAGGCCGTTCTCCCGCTCCTCGACAAGCGCGCGGATGGGTGGGGCGATGTCTTCCGATCCGTCTCGCGCGAGGAGATCGGAAACGCCGCGATGCTCACGCGCTCGGTCGCCGGCACCGCGGGCGGAAAATGGGTGTTCGCCATTCCGGGCTCGGCCGGCGCGGCTCGCACCGCGATTGCAAAGCTCATCCTGCCGGAGCTCGAACACATGCTGTGGGAAGCGAGGCGGTGAATTACCCTGGCGAACCTCGGGGGTATGCACCCGCTTAAGGAACTCATGCCGGTCGAGCGCGCGCTTGCGCTTGTCGCAACCCACGTGCGGCCGGTGCTTGGCGCCGAGCGGGTGCAGCTGCCCGAATCGCTTGGGCGGGTACTTGCCGAGGATCTGCGCGCGGGCGAGGACGCGCCGTCCTCCGACCGCTCGCGCATGGATGGGTACGCGGTCGCCTCCTCCGACCTTGCGGGGCTTTCCGCCGGGGAAAGCCGCCCCCTCAAGGTCGTCGGCAAGGCGCTCGCGGGCGCCCCGTTTCCCCGGGCGCTTGAGGCGGGCGCCTGTGTGGAAATTGCGACCGGCGCGGAGCTCCCCATGCGCGCCGACTGCGTCGTCCCCGTCGAGCAAGTCCGCGGGGCCGACGGCGGCGAGCGCGTCTTTTTTGAGCGCAGCGCGGAACGCGGGGCCTTCGTCAGCCGCCGCGCGAGCGACTACCGCGCGGGCGAGGTGCTGCTGCGGGCGGGCGAAATCCTCACCCCCGCGAAGATTGCCGCGGCGGCGGCCGCGAACTTCGCCGAGGTGCAGGTGCGCGCGCGCCCCCGGGTGCTCATCGTCCCAACGGGTGACGAGGTTCAGCCGCAGGGCGCGCCCCTCGGGGAGGGTGAGGTGCGGGAGTCCAACTCCCACGCGCTCGCCGCGTTCGTCGCTTCGCGAGGCGGGGTGGCCGAGCGCCACGCCATCGTCCGCGACACCCTCGAGGAGGTGGCCCGCGCCCTCGACCAAGCCCAGTCCTTCGACGCGGCCGTGTTCTCGGGCGGCTCGAGCGCCGGCGCGAAGGATTTTCTCCCCTCCGCCCTCGCGCGGGCCGGCAAGGTCGCGTTCCATGGCGTCGCACTGCGTCCCGGAAAGCCCATCGTCTACGGGCAGGTCGGCACCACGCCCGTGCTCGGCTTGCCCGGAAACCCCACGTCATGCATGGTGGGAGCGCACCTGTTCCTCGACCGAATCCTCTACGCGCTTCAGGGGGCGGCCCCGCCGCCGATCACTGCGACGCGCATCCCGCTCGCCTCCGAGGTCGCCGAACACCTCAAGGGCACCCCGGCCGACTTCCTCACCCTCGTGCTCGTGCGCATCGAAGGCGGGATGGCCGCGCCGCTTCTCCGCGACTCCATGACGGTCACAGGCGCCGCGTTTGCGGACGGCTACTTCGCGGTGCCACCCGGAAAGCCCCCCCCCCAGCCGGGGGACAGCGTCGCCGTCGTGCTCCTCAGGTAATCCCCATGCCCCGCCCCGTCCGCGCCACGCGCATCCCCGTCGGGCCGGACGGCCGTCCGCGCCACGCGCTCACCGCCGACGCGGTGCTCATCGAGGGCGGCCGCGTCCTGCTCGTTCGGCGAGGCAACCCGCCGTTCAAAGGACGCCTCGCGCTCCCCGGCGGCTTCGTCGAGGGCTTCGAGTCCGCGGAAGCAGCGGTGCTTCGCGAGCTCCGGGAAGAGACGGGCCTCAAGGGCGCCATCGTCGGACTCGTCGGCGTCTACTCCGACCCGGGTCGCGACCCGCGCGGTCCCACCTGCACGGCGGCCTACCTCGTGGCGCGCACCGGCGGTCGCCTCTCGGCCGGCGACGACGCGTCCACCGCCGCGTTTGTGCCGCTCCCCCGAGCCCGGCGCGAAGCGCTCGCCTTCGACCACGGCCGCGTGCTGTCCGACGCGCTCCTCTTCCGGGCGGCGCTCCTCCCGCTCCTTGCGCGCGCACCCGCTAGAACTCGCCGCGCACCTCGAAGTTCCGGAACTCGCGTTCGGCCTCGGACCACTCCTCGCGCACGCGACTCACCCTCGCCACCGGCACCTCGTCCTTCAGCCTCGAGATGAGTTTCTCCACGTCCTTCTCGTCGCCCTCCACGAGCGCTTCCACCGTCCCGTCCGCCAAGTTCCGCACCCAGCCGGTGAGGTGCATCTCGCGAGCGATCCGCTGCGTGTTCGCGCGGAAAAAGACCCCCTGGACATGCCCCTCAAACACCAAGCGGGCGCGCCTCACCTGGACCCCCCCCTACACGGCATTCACGCGGTAGATCTCGCGCCCGCCCTTGAACACCCGGATCACATTCGACGACGACACGACGACGGCGACCGCCCGCGTGTCCTTCGAAATCGACGCGCCCGCGAGGTGCCGCCCGCCGAGGCCCCCCTGGAGGTAGACCTCCCAATTGATCTGGATGTAGCGGCCCGCGGCCACCACCGCGCCCGAGTCGTCCACGACGGTTGCGCCGTCAAGCTGCGCGAACTGCTTGATCGTCTGCCGGTTCTCCGCGACATAGACCATTCGCTGCTCGCGGCCGTGCCCGTGAAACGGGTTGATGATCCTCGGGCGCGAGTGCGCCATCACCGCTTCGCTGTCCCCGAGCACGAAGAGCGCCCCGACATGCGAACCTTCGCGGCCCTCGCGCGCGAGCTCAAACGAGATTTGCAGCACGACTTCCAGCAGTTCCGGCGGCACCGCGTCCTGCACTTCGCGTCGCAGGCCCGCGAGCGCAAGGTCGTCGACGTTGAACACGAAGGTCGCGTGCAACCCTGCAAAAATCACCGTGAGGACGCGCTCGCCCTCATCGAAGAGCCCCTTGGCAAAGGCCTTGGAAATCAGCGAACCGGCCTGCTCCAGCACCTGGAACCCGCCGTCCGCCGGCTTTCCGACCCGTTCGCAGGGCACGCCGCGGCGCTCCAGCGCCCGCTCCACCCGCTCGCTCGAGGTGGCCACGAGGACCGGCACGCCACCGACCTCGGGGAGCAGCGCTTCAATGAACCCCAAGTCGTCCGAGAATACGAAGAGCTTGTCGGGCTTGATTTGGGTGACTTGGAACGCGACCGAGCGCACGAACGGCCGCGCTGTCCCACCCCGCACCGCCGCAGGGGCCCTCCACGCAAAAAACATTCACGGGAGGTTGCGAACGGCTCCCGCAAGCCCGGCCTCCAAACCTTCGAGCCAGCGTTGCCGCGCGGAGGGAAGTTTGAGTCAACGCGTTAGGAACGCTTTTATATGGTGCCCTACATCCCAGCGCGCAATTCACGCGCCGTCCATCCTAACTGGCCGTGATGATTGTGAGATCGGGAGAAAAGGCTCGTCCCGCTCTTTCGCCCACACCGTTCCCGGAGGTCCTGCGCGTGCGAAAGGTTGGCGCCCTCACCCTCTGCTTCCTGCTGAACTTCTCGGTCTTTGCAGCGGCCGTGCCCTTAATCACCGGCGGGCCTACCGCCGACCTAGGGCTTGGTGAAGCGTCGGCAAACGCGGTCGCGCTCCCGGCCTCCCCCGAAACAAGGCCTGATCCGAGCGACCCGGAGCCTGGCGCGGCGTTGACACCCGCCGAAAACCCGGCCGCGGCGACGACGCAGGGCCGCACCTCGGTGCTGGGGATCGATGTCGTCCGCGGGGAAGTGCAAGTCCCCTTCGCGCTGCCCCCGTGGTGGTTCGCCACCGCGAGCTTCGCGCCGCGCCCGCAAAGCATCTCGGTGGGTTCCAACACCACGATCATCCTCTTTGTCCGCGACGGGGCCTCGATGACGCAGGTGCCGACCGACGCGGACCTTGCCGCAGGCGCGAAGCCCATCGGGTTCGCGAACAACTCGACCTCCGCGGCGGGGTTCTATTTCTCCGGCAAGCTGTTTGAAACCACCGTCGGCAACGAGTCCCTCAATCTGTCGAACGACATCGACCTCGGAGTGGGGAACCAGACCCTTTCCATCTTCTTCGACGGTGTCGACCCCAACCTCGGAACCGTACTCGTAACGGGAAACGCCTCATCCGCCATCCCCCAGCCATTCCAATTCGCGAACGGCAGCTTCAACTTCAGCATCTCGAGGTTTCCCGACTACGGCTGCGGCCCACACATCCTTACGGTGACCTTCGACAACGGCACCGCGGGGAACAACGCCACCAACTACGCGTCCACATCCCGGGACTTCCGGGTCCACATCACCTGCGAGACCAGCCTGAGCCTCGACGTCGACCACAAGCCTGCCGTCATCGTGGGCGAGACCGCGCTCTTCTACGGCGGCCTCTACGGGTCGAAAACCGAAGCCGTGCCCGGCCGGCCCATCCAGATTGTCATGGACGGGAAGCTTCTTGGGCTCACGGGCGCGGGATCTTGCATTGACGACGTGGTCGTTGAGGGCTCCACGTTCAGCGATGACTTCGAGGACCTCAACATGTCCTACTGGAACCAGTCCGGCACGGGCATCGGGACCTGGAAAGTCGGGTCAGTCACGAACCCCCACGGCCCCAAGTTCCCATTCATCGCCGGCACCGTCAACTCGGCCTGCGCGGGGCTCGACGCGGACTACGGCAAGGGGCTTGACTCGTGGCTGATCTCCCCGTCCATCGACCTGTCCGCGCCTTCCGTCCCGGTGCCGCGGCTCACCTTTTCCTACAGCTACCAAGTCGCCTTCGATGACTGGTTCGAGGTGGCCTTCTCCACCAACGGCGGATTCACATGGCAGAACGCAACGCTGCTGAACGACTCGCAGTCCTCCGGGCTCGTGACTCAGTCTCCTGACATTGAAGGCCGCCCCACCTGGAATTCCAAGCTCATCAACTTGGACTACTTCATCGGCGCCCCTTCGCTCCTCGTCGGCTTCCACCTCAAATCCGTCGACCACACGGCGCTCACCACGACGACGGGCAGCTTCACCTTCGCCTTCACGGTGCCGCTCGAGACCTCGGCGGCCACCCATGTAATCTACGCGCAGTTCGCGCTCGGCATCCCGCTCGACACGGGCGACTTCATCACGGTGGCAACCAACCCGCGCTGGGACCTCTCGTACCAATTCAGCGTGTCCAAGGAGACGCTGCGGCTCGACGTGAGGCGGCTGGCCCACTACGAATTCAACCTCACCGAAGACCAGAAGATCGGGTTCCGCGGCAAGTCGCTCACGGTCGCCGCCCGGCTGCTCGACAACATGCGGGAGCCGCTCGCGCCAGACCCCCTCAACCCGCTCGACCGCATCCAGGTGCACATCGAGTGGGACACCGACTACAACGACCCGTTCAACCTGCCGAGCGTGCTCGTGGACAAGATGGACGTGAGCCCCACCGGGAATTTCGAGATCGGGTATGTCGTCGCCATTGCCCAGTCGCTCGGGCTCCACAACGTCAGCTTCGTGTTTGCCGGCTCGCGCTTCTACACCAATGCTACGGGCCTCGACCTGTACAGGCTGATGGGCCACACCTATGTCACCTGGCCCGCGGAGGCCGACCGCTGGGTGTACCGTTTCCGCTGCGCGGGCGTCACGGGCGAGATCCGCGTCACACCTTCCGAGTCGCAGTTCAACCGTCAACTCGGCGACCCGGTCGATGGCGAACTCGTGCGCCTGCAGTGGGACGTTGGCGGGGCCGACGAGTCGGACATCCCCGAGGGCCAAGTGGGTACGCTCACCAACACCTCGGGCGGGTTCCTCGCAGCGAAATGCGTCCGCCCCGACGCGGAGCTCGGCAAGAAGCTCGTCGCCCTCACGTACTCAGGAAGCGACACCTTCACCGCACTCCAGTCCAACATCAACTGGTCGGTCGTGTCCGAGGTGAACATCCTCTTCGAGAACGTCAGCGTCTACAAGGGCTCGTACCTGTGGCTGAATGGCTCTATGCTGGACGACCGCGGTGTGGGCGTTGACAAGCAGACCATCCAGATTTTCCTCGACTTCGAGCAGGTCGCCGTGGTCTCTACGGCAAGCGACGGCACCTACACCGTCGCGCACGCCATCCCGACCGATATGACGGTCGGAAACAAGCAGGTGCTCCTGCGCTTCAACGGCAATCCCATCTACCGCGCGAACGAGACCATTTCCAATGTCACCGTCAAGGCCCACACGCAGTTGCTCCGCACCGACCACACCCAAGTGCTCGACCGCGGCAGGCAGCTCAACGTGACCGCGGAACTCTTCGAAATCTACGAAGGAGGGATCCGCGGCACGCCGGTCGGCCAGGAGGGCGTGGCGATCCGCATCTCCGACCGCCAGCTCACCAAGCAGACGACGAACTCCGAGGGCAAAGTGACCTTCCGGTCCTCCGTTCCCGCCGACCTCGCCTGGGGCGAGTCCGTGCTCGCCTTCGAGTACAATGGCTCGGCGTTCTACGACCCCGCGTCGAACGAGACCGCGATCGTGGTGCGCGGCCAGGCCGTCGTCTCGTTCCTCACGGACACCTTCACCTTGAACGGCGCGCCCTTCAACGTTTCGAGCGACGAGGTGCACCAGCAGGAGGAACTCGCCGGCTTCGCCCAGGTCACCGACGAGCTCGGTGTGCCCCTCGGCTCGGGCGACTTCCGCATGTTCTTCGCCGTCCAGTCGGGCGCGGGCGTGCTCGAGGAGCGGCGCTTCGTGGCGGCAGGTCCGATCGACGAGCTCGGCCGTTTCGAGTTCAATGTGTCGTGGGAGGACTTCGTCGTCGGCAACAGGAGCCTCATCGGCGTGTTCAACGGCTCGTTCTGCCCCACCTTCATCTCGGCGCGCACCCTCTGCCTCCGCGGCGGGGAGGGCAACATCACGGTCATATACGAGTACCGGGAGGCGCCGCCCCTCGTCGCAGGCCAGGAGCTGCTCTTCATCGCAATCGCGGCCGTTGGGACGATCTTCGCGGGCGCGTTCTACGTCCTGTGGTACACCGCCAAGCAGCGGCAGCTGCAGCGGATGCAGCGGATCATCCGGCGGGCCGCCGACCGGCTTGTCGCCGGCAACACCTATGCGCAGGCCATTTTCGAGGCCTACCGGCAGCTCGCGCGGTTCCTGCAGTCGAACGGCTACCTGCGCCAGGACAGCGAGACCTTCCGCGAGTTCGAGGTCGCGCTGCGCCAGGCCCTGCCCATCGATGCGAAGAGCATGGATGAGTTCCTCTCCATCCTCGAAGAGGCGCGCTACAGCGACCACGAGATCGGCCTGGACCAGCGCGACCGCGCGATCGCCACCCTGCGAGCGGTGAGCGCCTCGATCGAGCAAGTGATTGTCTCGGGCGCCGGCGCGGTCGCGGCAGCCCCGGCCGCTCCCTCTCCGCCCCCGCCCGATGCGGCGTCGCCTCCCCCTCCCCCCCCGCCCGAAGCGCCGCCGATGCAGCCGGGAGCGCCGCCTCCTACGTAGAACAAACGCGGGGGGGGGCAGGCAATTTCGAGGGCTGAGGGTCGAAACCGTTTAAATGTCAGAAACAGGTGAGTGAAAGGTTCCATGCTCCTCAAACCCGTCCTCGCGGTGATTACCCTCGCCGTGGGCCTCGTGCTTTACGGCCTCGTCCCGGCGCTTTTAGGGCCCCCGCCAGGGGACGCGGGCCTGCGCCCTTTCCTGCCGGTCAGCGAAATTGACTACGACGCCGCCACACAGTTCGGCGACCTCGGCCTTTTCGCCGAAGCCGTTGACACCATCGGCGGGGACCCCGTGAACGGGGGGGACTTCCAAGTCGCCACGCTTGTGGGGTCGCCTTCGGTGCTTCTTGGAATGCAGAACCCCTCGAAGGTCGTCTACTTCGCGTCGGGCATTTCGCGCGACTACCGCCCGGAGGAGACGGCCGCGCTCGAGCAGTTTGAGCGCTCCGGCGGCCGGATCGTCCTCGCCGACGACTTCGGATACGGGAACACGCTCGCCCAAAAGTTCGGCATCTTCTATTTCGGAACCGATCTCTGGGACCTTGAGGAAGGGCGGTACGCCGGGAACATCACCCTGCCCCTCGTCAAGTTCCAGTTCGCGGGCTTGAACTACACGATCGAGCTCAACGGCCCCACCGGCATCACCCTTATCCAGAACCCTGAAGTCACGACGGACATCGTCGCGCACTGCTCGGAGAAGTGCTACGCGGACATCGACCGCTCCGGCACCGTCAACATCGGCGACAAGAAGGGAAACATCACGATGGTGATCCGCGCGAGGCTCCAGGAAAACCTCACCATCGACGGAATCGCGCAGTGGGTGCCGACGGAAGGGGAGGCCTACTTCATCGCGGACGCCTCGGTGTTCACGAACCAGATGATGAAGGACATCCCGGCAGGCCTCCCGGAGGGGGAGCACGGCAACAGGGAATTCGCAGTCGCTCTCATCCAGACGCTCTTGCCCGCCGGCGGAGTCGTGGTGATCGACGAGTCGCGGCACCTGCATGCGCCTGGCACGCAGGTCGTCTATTCCTCGTTTGAGGCGAGCGCGGTCGCGACCTCGAGGGCCGAGCTCGCCGCGATGCTCGTGGGCGGCGCCTCGCTCGTTTCCGCGATTGTTGTGCTCCGCGCCAAGGACCGCGAGAACTGGATCCACAAGTTCGACCTGGGGGCGTTCCACCCGCGCGGGGAGTTGCCGGAGACCTTGGCGGTCCAAGTGACCCGGCTGCGCGATGTCGCCCGGTTGAAGATTCAGATGACCCATTCGATGAGCGAGGAGGAGTTCGGCGCAATTCCGCCGGACCAGCTGAAGACCATGATCAAGGACCCCATGCTCATCGACCTCATCCTCAACCCCGCAAGGCCATGGTCTCCCGAGGAGCTGCGCCCGGCCGCCGAGCGCATCCGCACCTGGGGCAAGTAGTCACATTCGCACAAACGTACGAGCAACAAACGAGGAAGTGGAACGATGCAGGAACGACCGAGTGGAATTGGAAACAATGAGAACATGCAGCGCTTCGGCGCGCAGGCTCCCCAGCCGGGGCCAGGCGGGCAACCCCCGCGCCCCAGCCCGGCGCCTGCGCCCATGCCGCGGCCGGCCCCAGCGCCGGCGCCCGCGGGAGCGCCGAGACCGGCCCCAGCCCCTGCGCCGCAGATGCCGCGACCCGCGGCAGCGCGGCCGGTAGGTTATGGGGGGGGTGGAGCGACTCCCGAAGAGGTCCAGATGGTCTCCGAAACGACCAAGCTGCTCCTCCAGGAAGTCAGCAAGGCCATCATCGGCAAGCAAGAAGTGCTTACAAACGTGGCGATCGGGCTGCTGTCCAACGGCCACATCCTGTTCGAGGACTTCCCCGGCCTTGCCAAGACCCTGATGGCGAACACGTTCGCGCGGGCGCTGGGTGCTACCTTCAAACGCATCCAGTTCACGCCGGACTTGCTCCCGACGGACATCACCGGCACGTACGTGTACGACGAGAAGGACAACGAATTCAAGTTCCGCCAGGGGCCAATTTTCACGAACATCCTGCTCGCGGACGAAATCAACCGCGCGCCCCCGAAGACCCAGGCGGCGCTGCTTGAAGCCATGCAGGAGCGCCAGGTGACCATCGAAGGCGTGACGCACATCCTGCCGAAGCCATTCCTGGTGATGGCGACGCAGAACCCGATCGAGCAGGAAGGGACCTACCCCCTGCCTGAGGCGCAGATTGACCGCTTCATGATGAAGATGAGCGTCGGCTACCCGTCGAGGGCGGACGAGAAGGAAATCCTGCTGCGCCGCGAAGCGCGCCGCAAGGACGACGTGGACATTAACGTGATCACGAACCCCGAGAAGATCACGCTGATGCAGAACATCGTCGAGAAGGTGCATATCGACCCGGCGATTATGACGTACATGGTCGAAATCGTGACGCGCACGCGCGAGGACCCGCGCGTGCTCGTCGGCTCCTCGCCCCGCGGGTCGCTGGCGCTCTTCAAGCTGTCGCGCGCCCGCGCGGTGATTTTCGGCCGCGACTACATCACGCCGGACGACATCAAATCGGTCGCCGGCAACGGTCTCAACCACCGGCTCATCCTGAAGCCGGAGCCAAGGATTCGCGGTGTCCTGCCTGAGGACATCACGAACAAGATCATGGCGGAGGTACCTGTCCCGGCCGTGTAGGCCGGCTTTCCGCGCGCCGGGGGTGGGGAGCCCCCGGCGCGCACTCAGGGTTTCATCGGACGGGGAGGTGGACGGTAAGGATGTGGACGCGGAAGGGCTGGTTCTACCTAGGGTTGGCCATCGTGTCGGGCTTGCTCGGGCTCGCCACGCGCTCGGTGTTCCTCCTTGCCCTCACCGCGTTCCTCCTTACCGGCCTCTCCGTCCTCGTGTTTTTCACGCGCCTCCACAAGGTGGTCTCCTCGCGCGAGGTCTCCTCCGAGAAGATCTTCGAAGACGGCGAAGTCGAGATCCGACTGAACCTCATCAACAAAGGCGGCCGCACCGGCTTCCTGGAGCTCCGCGACAAGCTGCCCTCCCAGCTTGAGATCACGAAGGGCACGAACTACCTCATCGTCGACCTGAAGGCCGAGGAGTCGCTCGCGCTCAAGTACTCCGTGAAGGCGCCGATCCGCGGGATCTTCGAGGTCGGCCCCGTCACGCTGCGCGCCCAGGACCCGTTCACGATCTTCTACAAGGAACTCATGCTCGATGTGGTCGACCACCTCACTGTGTTCCCGATCGTGTATGACATCAAGGACATCCCCATCCGCTCACGGGCGCCGAAGCTCTACCCCGGCGCGTCCAAAGTGAAGCAGCCGGGGCCGGGGTCCGAGTTCTTCCTCATCCGTGACTATTCGCCCGGCGACCCGTTCAAGTCGATCAACTGGAAGGCCTACGCCAAGACGGGCAAGCTGCTCGTCAACGAGAAGGAACGCGAAGCGGTGTCCGACATCACGATCATGGTGGACGCGCGCGCCTCGTCGGCGACCGGCACCGACGGCAAGAACTCGCTCCTCTACGCGGCAAGGGCGGCGGCCACCCTTGCGAACTACTTCCTAAAGCGGCGCGACAGCGTCGGCCTCGTCGTGTACGGCGAGAAGCTCCTCATGATCAAGCAGGGGCAGGGCCAGAAGCAACTCTTCGAAATCCTCACGGCGCTTGCAAACGCGCAGGCGCGCGGCTCGCTGCCGCTCCAGGGCGTCGTCGACGTTGGCGCGCCCTACTTCCCCAAGCGGTCACCCGTGATCCTCCTCACCTCGATGGACAGCGACCCGACGCTCATCAAGGCCGTCTCGCACATGCGGACGCTTGAGTTCGATGTCTCGATCATCGCGCCGAACTCGATCGACTTCGAACTCATGGCCCGCTCCCGCATCGAGCCAGGCATCGAGCACACGATGCCCTACGAGGTGCTCCGCCTCGAGCGCGACGTGATGATTCAGGACCTGCGCGGTTACGGGGCGCGCGTGATCGACTGGGACCCGAAAGTCCCGCTCGTGGCCGCGCTCCTCGCCGCATCGCAGCAGCTTTCGAAGAGGTGAGACCACGGCGAGAAAACTGCTCACGGCGATGCTCCTCGGCCGGGCTCCGCCGCCGCCTGTGGGCGCCCAGCCGGCGCCTCGGCCGGTGGCTGCGCCCCCCCGCATGGCTCCCGCCCCAATGCCGCCCCCGCCGCCTCGGCCGGGCATGATGCCTCCTCCCCCTCCCCCTCCTCCCGCGATCGCCCCCACGCCGGTTACGGGGGGCGTCACCACGCCGCCGCAGGCCGGCGGACTCCCCGGCGACCTCCCTCCCGACGAGGACGCCCCCAAGGCGCGGCTCAATGTCGACGCTTCGTTCCCCAAGGTGACCATGCTGAAGTGGGTGGGGATCGGGTGGCTCGCCGCGTCGTTTGGGCTGGCGCTGGTGATGAACCACCTGTTCATGGCCGAGGAGCCGGCGCTCAACCTTGTCCTCGGGTTCGGCCTGCTTGGCGGGGCGTTCGGGATGGGGATCTTTGCCTTCCTCAACGAGGACTGGCGGAAGTGGATGAGCTACTTCTCCGCGTTCGCCATGATCGGAGGAATCGCGGCGCGGCCGATCGTCACGCCGCTCGTCACCTACGACATCGTGTATGTGGCCCCGGCAGCGCTTTTCGCGTTTTTCTTTTTCATGTACCTCGAGTACCTGGACGCCTACCAGCGTTTCACGGACGTGGCGCGGATGGCCCTCGAGCGAAACCTGCAGACGTTCAACGTGAACCAGGTGATCAACCACTTCCTCGTCTGGGGGGGAATCCTGGCGTCGGTTTTCATGGTGGGATCCCTGCTCATGCTGACCTTCGTCACGCAGGGCCTCGCAGGCGCGCTCGGCGTGGATGTGCAGCGGTCCGTGGAAATGCAAGCGGTGTTTGGCCAAGCGATGGCGATCACGGTGGTTTTCACGCTCGTGGCAGTCGTGCTCACGTTCCTATTCACATTCCTTGACCGGCGCACCGAGGTGCAGCAGGTGGCCTACTCGCGCGAACAGATCCGGGAGATGGTGGCGCAGGGCGGCCAGCCCGGACAAGCCGGTCCGCAGGGCCCGCAGGCCCCCGGAGGCCGCGGCGCTCCGGGCGTGCCGCCGGCGCCGCGGGGTTCGGCACCGGGCTTTGTCGAGCGCCGTTAGGCGCCCGCCCGCCGCGCGGCTCCCCTGCGGGCGCGACATGACCCAAATACATTCAAATACGCCGCTAGGCAGGTGATTTCCCATGGCCGCGACGGCGCCCTCGCTCCCCAATGATATTCTGATCCACGCGCCGGGCGTGCGCGAGGCCGCCTACTGGCACAAGGAGCCCGGGGGGAAGGTCGTGTGCGACCTCTGCGCGCAGCTTTGCAAAATCAACGAAGGCCATGTGGGGGTGTGCGGCGTCCGGAAAGTGATGGGCGACAAACTTTACACGCTCGTGTACGCGCTGCCGTCTGCCGGGCACATCGACCCGATCGAGAAAAAGCCGCTCTACCACTTCCACCCGACGACGCGCGTGCTGTCGTTCGGAACGATCGGGTGCAACATGCGGTGCCGGCACTGCCAGAACTTCGAGATCTCGCAGGCTCGGCCGGACGTGACGAAGGTGCAGGGCCTGCCCGCAAACTACCTGCAGTCCGTCCCGCCGGAGGATGTGGTGTCGCTGATCGAGCGCACCGGCGCCCAGGGGATCGCCTGGACGTACAACGAGCCTACGATTTGGTTCGAGACGAATGTCGAGGGCTGCCGGCGCGCCCATGAGGCGGGGTACTATGCGGTATGGGTGTCGAATGGGTTTGCGACCGAAGAGCCGATGCGGGAAATCGCCCCCTACCTCGATGCGATCAACATCGATGTCAAGGCGTTCACCGACAATTTCTACCGGAAGGTTTCGAACGCGCGGCTCCAGCCGGTGCTCGACTGCGTTGAGCTCTGCCTCGAGCTTGGCATCCACACGGAGCTCACCTACCTCATCATCCCCGGCGAGAACGACGAGCCGCAGGAGATCCGCAACTTCTGCCGGTGGGTTGCGGAAGTGCCGGGCGATCTCACGGCAACGCACTTCTCGCGCTTTCACCCCGACTACAAGATGATGGATAAGGGGGAGACCCCCGCGAAGACGCTGGAAATGGCCTACGCAATCGCGAAGGAGGAGGGCCTCAAGTACGTGTACAACGGAAACATCGACGACCCCGCACGGGAGATGACCTACTGCCACCACTGCGGCGCCGTAAACATGAAGCGCCGGTGGTTCGACACGACGCCGCTTTTCAAGATCCGGTCGGTCGGCGACGACGGCGAGAAGGGCGCGTTCTGCAGGGAGTGCGACAAGCGCCTGCCGATCGTGCTTCCCAAGGACGCGGAGCGGCGCATAAGGCCGTCGATTGGCGTGATCCAGTCCATCTACGACGCATGCGTCCCCGACCACCCGCTCCGCAAGTGAGCGGACCGGGGAGCGCGTTGGGGACGGCCAAAACGGAAAAGCCTAAACGGGCCGGCCAGGATGGTGGACAACAACCATGAGCGAAGGAATCGGGGGACGTGCGAAAGCGGAAGGCGCCGCGCCGGAGGCCGGCGGCATGCCGGTCGCGGTCGCGCCATCCGCCAAGCGTTTCTTCCTTTTCGAGTACTTGGGCGAGGTGCGCAGGGGATTCGCGTGGATGCGCACGGCGCCGAAGCCCCAAGAGGGCATCCTCCATAAGGTGCGGAGGGGTTTCATCAAGTGGTCGAAACTGCGCAAGGCGCGCGTGGGCGTGGTGGTCCTCCTCGTCATCATGTTCTCCGCCTACAGCTTGTTCTCGGCGCAGGCGGGTTCGATGCCGGTGGTGCCGGGGCGGGGACCCGTGGGGCCGGGGCCCACGGGGAACGCGGCAAACGGAACTTGGGTAGGGACGGTGTCCGAGAACGGGAACGCCACCGGCAACACCTCCGCGCTGCCGTCGCGCCTTGCGGCGCTAAAGGTGACGCTTACCTGGGCGGACGAGCCTGCGAGTTTCGGCCTCCAGAACCAGCCGGATGAGCTCGGGCTTGCCATCCAAGCGCCGAACGGCATGAACTGGACGGTCCCCGAGACGACGACGAGCCCGGTGACCTGGAGCTTGGCCGACGTCACAGCGGACTATGGGGCGGGCACGTGGGCCGTTAACGTGAATGGCGGGACAATGGGGGACATCACGAGGACGGGCGGGCTGCCCGGCCCCTGCCTGCGCTGCGTGTCGGACAACGGAAACTCGTTTACGGTGAAATTTGAGGCCGCGTGGTGAGCGGGCGTCCGCTCAGTATTCGTCGTAGCGGACGCCTCGGATGGAAGGGATCCGGACGCCTCCGCCGCGCGTGGCGGTGCCGATCACGCGCGCGGGGAACGCGCGGCGAAGCACGCGCAGGGCGGCCTCTTCGTCGCGCGGCCGCACGAGCGCGCAGAACCCGGTCCCCATGTTGAACGTCTGATACATCTCGCGGTCGCTCACCTCGCCCCACTCCTGGAGATAATCGAAGATTCGCGGGGGCGCTATCGGAGCATCGACCTCGAATCCGAGCCCCCGCCTAATGCGCAGGAGGTTTCGCAGCCCGCCCCCGGTGATGTGGGCAAGGCCCGTCACTTCGGCGCGGCGCAGCAGTTCGAGCACGGGGCGCACGTAGAGCCGCGTGGGAGTGAGGAACTCGAGGCCAAGCGACCGCGCGGGCAGCCCCGGCAGGCGCGCGCGAAGGGACACACCCTCGCGCGCGACGAGCTTGCGGATGAGGCTGAACCCGTTTGAGTGGCAGCCGGAGGAGGGGATGCCGATGAGCACGTCGCCCGGCCGCGCATGTCGGCCATCGAGCACCTTGGAGAGGGGCGCGACACCGACGGCGGTGCCGGAGAGGTCGAACTCGCGAAGCAGGTCCGGCACGATCGCGGTCTCCCCACCCACGAGCGTCACGTTCGACTCCCGGGCGGCGCGGTTGAGTCCCACCCCGATTGCCCGCGCAAGGCCGGGGTCGGGGGCCGCAAGCGCGAGGTAGTCCACGAACGCAAGGGGCTCGGCGGCGTGGCACACCATATCGTTCACGTTCATCGCAACACAGTCAATGCCGATGGTGTCGAACTTGTTGAGCGCGCGGGCAATGAGGTGTTTCGTGCCGACGCTGTCGGTGCACACGGCGATCGCAAGGTCTCCGCACCGGACGAATCCGGCGAACCCTCCCTTGGGGCCGATCGGCGCCCCCCGGCCGCGGCGCGCAAAGGTGACCTCGGACACGAGCGCTTTGATCGCGCTGATCTTGCCTGCGTGGTCCACGCCCGCCTGCTTGTACGTCAGCCCCAGGCAGGCACCCTGGCGCGGCATCGCGCAAAGTCCACTTAAGGGCTCCCCCGCGTGTAGGACGGTGCGCGTTTCCGGCACGAAACGCAGCCTCTTCAATTCCCCTTGGGCGGTCGGCCGGGAGGATGCACACCTCGGCTGCCGCCGCCGCGTCGGCCCCCGCGCGCAGCGCCGCCGAAGAGCCGCGCGGCCTCGTGCAGGCGGCAGGCGCCGCGGTGGGGGCGCTTGGCGCGATCGACGTCCTCATCGGAATCGCGATGCTTGGCAGCGCATCGAGCTACGACGCGGCCGCGGGCGGTGAGGCGGCGGTTTCGGCCATGCGCGCCTACGGACTGCGTTCCCTTTTCGTGGGGGCCGCGAGCCTCGCATTCGTGTGGGTGACACTCGGGGAGCCGGGCGCTCGCGCCGCGTGGTTCCTCGTGCCCCTCGCACTCGTCGCAGTCGACATCGCCGGCGATGTGTCCGCCTTCATCGGTGGCGCAATTGCATGGAGGGTGGTTGCGGTGACGGCCGCCGTCCACGAAATGCTCGCCGCGGCGATCACGGCCGTTGCCGTCGCGCTGTGGCGGAGGGAGCGCGCGTTTCGCCGCCCAACGCGGCCCTCAAAGTAAGAGTGGAGTCGCGGGCCAGCAGCCGACCCGCGGCCCTCCCCAAGGCTTTTATCTCCTCGCTCAAGTGCCCGAACGATGCCCTACTTTCGGGGTTTCAAACAGGTTGTTTTGGTCAAGCAAGTCCCCGACCTGACGGCCGGCCACGTGCCCATCAAACCGGATGGGACGATCGACCGGTCCAAGGTTCGCCCGATGTTCAACCCGTCGGACTTGGCGGCCCTCGAGGCCGCGCTCGACCTCAAGGACCGCATGGGCGGAATGGTGTTCCCGCTGTCGATGGGGCCGCCGGACGCCGAGCAGGTGCTGAGGGACTGCTACCGGTGCGGCACGGACTTCCACTACCTGCTCACCGACCGACGGCTCGGGGGATCGGACACGCTCGGCACCTCCTACGCGCTCGCGCAGGCGGTTCGCTACATCGAGGCGCAGTGGGGCCCCGTGGACGTCGTGCACGCGGGGATCAAGGCGCTCGACGGCGAGACCGGCCAGGTCGGCCCGCAGGTCGCAAGGTGGCTGGAGCGCCCCTGCATCCCGTACGCCGAGCAGGTGCTCGACATCGACCTCGCGCACCCCAAGCCCTACCACGCGGAGATCATCATCACCGGGGGCGCGGCCACCGTGCGTGCGCCCCTCCCTTGTGTCGTCATTGACGCGCCGACGAAGTACACGGTGCGCACGCCCTACGCCTCGCGGTTGCTCCACACGGAGGGCTTCAAGATGGAGATGCTGAACATCGACCAGATCGACTGCGTTGTGCCGTTCATCGGGGTCGACGGGTCGCCGACCAAGGTCTGGAAGTCGGAACCGCAGACCTCGGCCGAGGGGTTCCGGCAAACCCGGATCATCACGCCTGAGCAGATTCCAGCGCTCGTCGACAAGTGGGGCAAGCTGGGGCTTTTCAAGGCGGGGGCGTGAACGGTGGTCGAACTCAACGGGTGGGGCATGGATGACGTCACGGGCGTCTACGTGGTCGCCGAGCACTCGTTCGGGCAGCTCGCGGATGTCACGCCAGAACTCGTCGGAATTGGCCGCGACCTCGCCGATGAGCAGAAGGAGAAGTTGACGGTGCTGCTGCTCGGCCACAAGGTCCGCCACCACGCCAAGGAACTCATCGAGTACGGTGCGGACCGCGTGGTCGTGTGCGACGACCCGCGCCTCAAGGACTGGGTGTGCGAGCCGCACGGGCGCACGATCGGGGCCTTCTGCAGGAAAGAGCCGCCGCGGTCGATCCTCCTGGGTGCGACGACGGCGTCAAACCCGCTCGCATCCTGGATCGCGGCCGACCTCGTTACGGGCCTCGCGTCCGTGTGCACGGACCTGCGAATCTCCGACGTGGAGTACCGCCGGGTGATCCTCAAGAAGCAGCTGTTGCAGAAGCGCCCGGACTTCAATGCGATCTACTTCTCGACGATCATCACGCCGGAGTTCTACCCCCAAATGGCGACCGCGCGTCCGGGCGCGTTCCTGGCGAAGGCGCGCGACCCCACGCGCAAGGGGGAGATCGTCGACTTCGCGGCGGTGATCCACGAGCAGGACTTCAATGTGGAGATCGAGCATGTGGAGCTCGTCGAGAAGCATGTCGACATGAAGCTCGCGCGGTCGATCGTCACCTTTGGGATGGGGATCAAAACCAACCCGCGACCGGCGCTGAAGGCCGTCGAGGAGCTCGCGGCCGAATTCGACAACGGGATGGTGGGCGCGACGCGGATGGCGGTGGAGCAAGGATTCATGACACACGACCACCAGGTGGGCCTCACAGGCACGGTCGTGCGGCCGGACGCATACCTCACGTTCGGGGTGAAGGGGGCGGTTCAGCACATCGTCGGCATGATGGGTTCGAAGTACGTGTTTGCGTGCAACATCGACAAGGGTGCGCCGATCGTGAATTACGCGGACGATGTGCTCGTGGCGGACCTGCACGACATGCTCCCGCGGGTGCTCGCGGAAGTGCGCGCGTGGAAGGCGAAGAACGCCGCTCCGGCCCCGGCGCCGAAGGGCGAGGCAAAGGTCGCTGCCTCCGCGAAGGGGTAGCGCGGCAAATGCCGACGCTGCGGCCTTCTTCCATTGAGGGGTTCGCTAAGTTCGATTAACCGAGGGGGCATTTCCCCGTTGGAGGTTGTGGAATGCCTGTCGCAATCGAAGCGCGCGGGCTTGTCAAGCGCTACGGCGAATTCGCCGCCGTCGACGGTCTCTCGGTTGCGGTGGACGAAGGCGAGGTGCTCGGGTTCCTGGGGCCGAACGGCGCGGGCAAGACCACGTCCATCCGGATGCTGGCGGGCCTCACGCGCCCGAGCGCCGGCGAGGTTTGGATTCAGGGCAAACGCGTCGACGGCGACGGGCGCGCGCGCCGTGGGCTCGTTGGGCTGTGCCCGCAGAACCTCGTCGTCTGGGAGCACCTCACCTGCACGGAAAACCTCCTGTTCCTGGCGGACATGTACGCGGTCCGGCGCCGCGAAAGCGTGAAAAGCGCACGTGCGCTCATCGAACGGCTGCATCTGGACGAGAGGGCCGACATTCTCGCCGGAAAACTCTCGGGTGGAATGAAGCGCAGGCTCAATCTCGCGCTCGCCTTGATCCACGACCCCCCCATCATTGTGCTGGATGAGCCCTCGGCGGGCCTCGACCCGCAGTCGCGGATCGTCGTGCATGACTTCATCCAGGACCTGGGGGCGACTCAGGGAAAAACCGTCATCCTCACGACGCACGAGATGGACGTGGCCGACCGCCTGTCAAAGCGCGTGGCGATCATCGACCGAGGAAAACTCAGGGTTATTGACAGCCCCGAGCGGCTGAAAAACACCGTCGGCGAGGGCGACACCGTTGTGCTTCGCCTCAAGGATGCCGGTCGCGCGGAGGAAGCGGCCCGGGCGGCGGCAGCCGTCGAGGGTGTGCGGGGCGCGGTCGCGGTATCGCGCGAGGTGCGCTTCCAGTCGCTGAACGCAGTCGCGCGGCTGCGCGAGGTGTATGGCGCCCTCGAAAAGCTCGGCATCGAGGTCGAGGACGCATCGATGCGCAAGAACACCCTCGAAGACGTGTTCATCCAGCTCACGGGCCGCGCGCTGCGCGAGGAGGCCGTCCAATGAAGGCGCTAAGGGTGTCCGTGAAAGCCTACAAGGAGTTTCCCCGCGACCGCCGGGCGCTCGCCTTCCTCCTGCTCTTCCCCGTCATCTTCGTGCTCGTGTTCGGCAGCGCGACCTTTGGCGTGGGCCAGCTCACCGCCCCGCACGCGGTCGCGCTGATCAACGAAGACGAGGGCGCATGGATCCTCAACAACACGACGCTCGAGTTCCACAACTTCGGAGAGGAATTCATCGGCGTGATGGAGAATTCGACCTATGAAAACTCGACCACGCCCGTGTTCCTCGTGACAAAAGTCAACCGCTCCGAGGCGGACAAGCGGATCGCGAGCCGGAACCTGTCGGCGATTGTGACCATCCCCCCGAATTTCTCGGGCGGCGTGCGCGCGCAGATCAACCAGACGATCTACACCACGGTGTCCACCGCGCTCGTGCGCGCGGTCGCTGCGGGGAACTTCACGGGCGGCAACACGACCGGGTTCGGGAACTACACGCTGCCTACCCTCGAGGCAAACGTGACGGCGACCGTGGTGATCGAGGGGGACTTCACCTACAGCGAGTTCGCCACGAGCCAGGCCTATGTCCAGGGGTTCGTGGACGGCTTCGTGGGCGCGGTGACGGCGATCGCCACCGACGAGGTCTTGAAGCGGCTACCGCCCCCCCTGCAGCAGGAGGTCGACACCGGGAGCCACATCGACGCGCGGACGTACGGCGTGCCGGGCACCGAGGAGTTCCAAGTGTTCGACTGGATGGCCCCTGGCCTTTTCGTGTTCGCGACGATCCTCGTCGCGCTCGCGGTAACGGTTTGGGTGGCCCGCGAGGTGGAAGGCGGGAACCTCGAGCGCCTGAAACTTTCGCGGATGACCACGGCCGATTTCCTCGTCGGGTTGCTGGTGCCGTGGGCGTCGTTGGGGGCTCTGCAGGTGGTCTTGCTCTTCGCCACCTCCCTGCTGATGGGGTTTAGCTGGCAAGGAGGAGCGGGCGCGCTCCTGCTCGCGGTCGGCATCGGAACGCTTTCGGCGACCGCGTCGGTGGCCCTTGGCCTGCTCCTGGTCTCCTTCGTGAAGAGCGAGCGGCAGGCGACGAGCATCGGGCCGCTCATCATCATCCCGATCGCCTTCCTCACGGAGGCGTTCTTCCCGATTTCGTTCACGCCGCTCGTAGAAGGCTCGCCGTGGGGGCAAGCGGTGCGCGCGATGCGCGGGATGCTGACGTTCGGCCTGCCCGCGGGGGACATCGCTCAGGCGGTGGGATGGATGGCCGTGCAGACGGCGATCCTTTTCGCGGTCGCCGTCGTGGTGTTCCGGCGGACGCGGCTCGTGGCCGAATAGGCCCTACGAGGGTTTGCTTGCCGGATCGGGCCGCTCAAGTTCGACCTTGAGTTTCGCTCCCCCGCGCAGGTTGAAGGTGCGGGCCATTTCGGGGGGGAATGAGAAAACAAGGTCGCCCGGGTTTCCGAAGCATTCGGACCAGAACACGGCGCCCGGGACGCGGACGATGAACCGGTCGCGGGGCTTGAGGGCGAGGTCCTTCTCGATGCTGGCAGGGATGGCGACGGACCAGTACTGGACAGTCTCGTACTCGAGTTCGGCTTTGAGTATGTTGCCGTCGTAGGCGGCTTTCATTGGGGCTCGGAGGGTGGCAGGGGTTCAAGAACCTAGCGACGGGAGCTAGAGCTACGGGAACCGCTTCAGTAGCTCCCTCGCGATGATGAGCCGCTGAATTTCGTTTGTCCCCTCGTAGATCTTCGTGACGCGCGCGTCGCGGAAGAGCCGCTGCACGGGGTACTCGGCCATGAACCCGGTCCCGCCGTGGATCTGCACGGCGAAGTCCGCGCACTTCATCCCTGCCTCCGAGCAATAGGTCTTGACGATGGCGCTCTCCATCGTCACGCGCTCCCCCTTGTCCATCTTCCGGGCCACATGGTAGGCAAGCAGCCGCCCCGTGTAGATCATCTCCGCCATCTCGGCGAGCATGAACTGGATGGCCTCGAATGCAACGATGGGCTGACCGAATTGCTGGCGCCCCTTGGCATAGTCGAGCCCAAGCTCGAGGCAGCGCATCGCCGCCCCCATGCACCCGGCGCCAAGGCCGCAGCGGCCGGAATCTAGGGTTCCCATCGCGACCTTGAACCCCTCCCCCACGTTGCCAATGACGTTTTCTTCCGGCACATGGAGGTTTTCGAAGAAGAGCGGCACCGTGTCGGAGCCGCGGATGCCCATCTTGTCGTCCTTCTTGCCGACCTTGAACCCGTCGGACTTGGCGTCCACGAGGAAGGCCGTGATCCCGCCGTGGGCGCCGAGTTTCTTGTCGTTCGCGGCGAACACGACGACGACGTCGGCGACCGACCCGTTCGTGATGAACACCTTGGAGCCATTGAGGACCCACTCGCGCCCCTCCTTCACGGCCGTGGTCTGCAGCGCGGCCGCGTCCGAGCCAGCATTCGGCTCCGTGAGCGCGAAGGCGCCGAGGATTTCGCCCTTGGCAAGCCGGGGCAAGTACCGCTGCTTGAGCTCCGGGGATCCGTAGTAGACGAGCGGGGACTCACAGAGCGAGGCGTGCGCGCCGAAGGCGTTCGCCGTCGAATTGCAGGCCCGCCCGAGCTCCTCGACGACGATGCAGTAGCCGACGCGCCCCAGCCCCGCGCCGCCGTACTCTTGGGGGACGGGGACGCCGAGGAGCCCGAGCTCCTTCATGCGGTTGACGTTGTGCCATGGGAACTCGCCGGTGCGGTCGGTGTGTTCCGCGGTGGGTGCGACTTCCTTCTGCGCAAACTCCCGCACCATCTGGCGGAGCATGTTCTCTTCATCGCTGAATTCGATTCCGCTGAAGTCTGCGGCCACGGGCGCCTTCCTGCCGGGGGGCGCCCCTTCCAGCGTCGCAGGGGATAATGAATGCGACGCGCGAACCGTCAACAGGATGGCGCTCGCGCCGCCATTTTCACAATTTTTCCCCCCTCGGACTGCGGGGGAGTTTCGTTTCAAGCAAACCCGGGCAGCCCTGCGAGCAGAGCCTGAGCCGCCTGCGTCGAGAGGATGAAGAAAGGCTCGGGGTAAAAGCCGACGAAGAGGACGAAGAGGAGGACGAGGGCGAGCACGAGCCTGAAGTGCCACGGCTCGTGGATCGGGAGGGCGCCTTCGGGGGGCTCCTCAAACCAGATGACGCGAAGCACGCGCGCGTAATAATAGAGTGAGAAGGCCGAGTTGAGCAGCAGCGCGAGGACGAGCCATGGGTACCACCCGCCGGCCTCGATGCCCGCGATCGCGATGTAGTACTTCGACCAGAACCCGGCCATCAGCGGGAACCCAACAAGCGAGAGCAGCAGGATGATGAGCGTTACCGTGAGGAATGTCGAGCGGTAGCGCAGCCCCCGCAGGTCGTCGATGTTGTCGCCGACCTGCCGCGCGATGAACACGCCGACGAGAATGAACGCGCCGGACTTCATGACCATGTGCGTCATCGAGTGGAAAATGCCCGCCGACGCGGCCGAGGTGCCCGCGTGGCCGCCGGCCCCCACGATCGCGAGCGCGGCGAGGATGTACCCAGCCTGGGCGATCGAGGAGTACGCAAGGAGTCGTTTGAGGTTTTCCTGCTTCACGGCGGCCGCGTTCCCCACGGTCATGGTGAAGACCGCAAGCACCGCGAAGAGCACGCTCCACTCCGCGCGGACCGCGACCATCGCGACGACGATGACCTTGAACGCGGCCGCGAACCCCATCTTTTTCGTGCCGGCGGCAAGCAGCGCTGAGACTGGCGACGCGGCCCCGGTGTACGTGTCGGGGGCCCAGAGGTGGAAAGGCACGGCGGCCATCTTGAAGCCGAATCCGGCGACGAGGAACGCGAGCGCCACGACGACGCCCGAGTCGCCGGTCGAAACCCCCTGGAGACGGGTGGCGATGGTGGTAAGGTCAAGGCTCCCCGTGATGCCGTAGAGGTACGACATGCCGAAGATGACGAGCGCGGTGGAGGTCGACCCGATGATGTAGTACTTCATTGCGGCCTCGGAGGCGAGCTTGTTCGCCTTGGGAAACGCGACCATCGCGTAGGTCGAAATGCCCGCGAGTTCGAGGCCGAGGAACACCGTGATGAGGGATGCGGCCGACGCCACGATCATGGTGCCGACGAGCGTCAGCATGAGGAGCATGAAGTACACGCCCTGGTACGTGGAGCGCTCGACCTCGGGCGACCACGACGCGATGGCGACAAACAGCCCGGCTCCGAGGAAGATGAGGTCGAACACGAGCGCGAATGCGTCGACCTTGAGCGTGCCGCTCGCCAGCGTAAGTGAGGGGCTCCCGAGAAGCGCCACGCCTCCAGGCGCGAACACGTCGGCCGCGAGCATGATGACGACGAGCGCCGCGGAGGAAAGAATCGCGGCCGCGGCACAGAATGCGAGCCACCGGTTCGTCGAAATGCGCTTGGGGGCAAGCGGGAACAGCATCGCGCAGGCGATGAGCACGAGTTGCGGGGAAAACGCGACGAACTCGGCGCCGCGGACGTAAGTCAAGGAAAGGCCGAGCACGGCGACGGGCAGCGCGATGGTGAGGAGGCGCCACAGGTTTGCCCTCGAGAAAATCGGGGGCGGCGACTCGAAAGCGAGCGGGCTGTCCGCGGTTCCGGCGACGGTGGCGCCCTCGTTCATACGATCCCCCCGCCGAGCGCCGAGGCAAGGTGCGTTGAGAAGGGCACCACGTAGTCCATGAACAGATAGGGCAGGACACCGAACAGCACGATGAGTGCCGCGAGCACTGTGAGCGCCGCCGTCTCGAACGGTTTCAGGTCATGGATGTCCGCTTTGTCGAGCGTAGGGTTGACGGGGCCAAAAAGCGCGCGCTGGCCTGCCCACAGGTAGTAGGCCGCGGTGACGAGCACGGTAATGAGCGGGATGGCCACCAGGTAGCCGAAGGCGGCGTTGAAGGAGAGGAGCACCGTGAACTCGGCGGCGAACCCGACGAGGGCGGGAAGGCCAAGCGACGCGAGGAACGCAAACATGGTGAATGCCCCGATGCGGGGAACTTTCGCATTGATCCCGCCGAGCTCGGAAATCTTGCGCGTGCCGACGTTGTGGCCGATCGCGCCCGCCATCATGAACAGCATCGCGGAAATGAGCCCGTGGGAGAACATCTGGAAAATGGCGGCGGCAATTCCGATGTTGTTCAGAGAAGCGACGGCAATCATCACAAATCCCATGTGCGAGACCGAGGACACGGCGATGAGGCGCTTGAGGTCGTCCGCGCGCAAGCACACGAACGCGCCGTAGATCATCGAGGCGACGCCGAGGACGACCATCAAGAGGACCCAGTCCTTCGCGCCCTCGGGGAGCATCGCGACGGCAACCCGGATGAGGCCGTACCCGCCCATCTTGAGCAGGAGCGCCGCGAGGATTACCGAACCGGCCGTGGGGGCTTGGACATGGGCGTCGGGGAGCCAGGTATGGAAGGGGAACGAGGGCATCTTGACGGCAAACCCGAAAAAGACGAGGATGAACGCAAAGCTCTGGAAGGCCTTCAGCTCGGGGTGCAAGGTCAGGTAGCGCCCGATGCTTGCCATGTCGAACGAGTAGACGGCGGGCGTGCTTTGCGCGGCGTACTGGAAGTACATCGCAAGGAATCCGATGAGCATCACGACGGACGCCACGTGAGTGTAGATGAAGAACTTCATCGCGGCGTAGCGGCGGTTGTCGCCGCCCCAGCCGTGGATGAGGAAGAACATGGGGATGAGGACGGCTTCCCAGAACACGTAGAAAAGGAAGAAATCCTCCGCGAGGAACACGCCCGTGATCGCGGCTTCCATCGCAAGGAGCATGGCGAAGAACTTGCGGAGCTCCTTGTGTTCGGAGAACGCGAACAGGATGGCGGGCGGGAAAATGATGAGGGTGAGGAGCACCATCGCGAAGCTTAGGCCGTCCATGCCGAGGGTGTACGAGATGCCGAGCGTGGGCACCCACGGGGCCGTCTCTTTGTAGGCGAAGTCGAAGAGCGGCAGGTTGAACCCGCCGGTAACCACGAAGTCGAGGAGGATGTACAGGCCAAACCCGAGGGCGACGAGGGTGACGCCGAGGGCCGACCACTTCGCCTGGCGGTCGTTGCGCGGGGCCACGAGGAGGAATACGGCGCCGACAAGGGGGATGAGGATGAGGATGGTGAGGGCGCCCTCGATCATGGGTCAGCCACCCCCCGCCACGGCCGGGACGACGAACTTGAGGAGCAGGAGGCTCAGTGCCAGCCCCCCGACGATCCAGGCGGTGTAGTTGCGCACGATGCCGTCGGCGGTCTTCCGCAGGGCGTCCGAGCCGCCGAACGCGATCCGCCCAAGGCCGTGGGTGCTGCCGTCGACCACGCGGCGGTCGACCCAGTCCGAGGCGCGGGCGATTCCTCCGTCGCCGAATTCCGCGATCTTGAGGAACATGCCATCCATGCCCCACTTGGCCGTGAAGAACGCGAATAGCGCGCGGCCTGCGGCCGACCCCCCGACGCGGCGGGCTGGATCCGCGGGGTCGGGCGCGACGCCGACGAGGTTCTTCGGCGCGATGAACCCTTTTTGGTAGGCCATCCACGCAATCAGGATTCCCGCGAGCGCGATGAAGGTCGATGCGTACAGCACGGGGTTGGATAGGTAGGCGATAGGCGCAAGCGGGCTCGGCACCTCCGTGGCAAGGCCGTGCAGGTGCTCGTCGACGATGCGCAGCTCGAACACGTTCGGGTAGACCATCGACAGGATGACGGTCACGGCGCCCGAGAGCGCCGCGAACGCCATGAGAACCTTGAGGACATTGACCATCGGCCCGGGCGACTCGTGGGCGTGGATCTTCGACTCGTCGTAGCGCGGCTTGCCGTGGAAGGTCATGTAAATCATGCGGAAGGTGTAGAACCCGGTGAGGCCGGCCGTCGCAAGTCCGAGCAGGAACACGGTCCACCCGATGCCGGCGTAGGGCACCGTGAACCACCCCAGCGGGCCGGTGACCATTCCGCCTGCGGGCGAGTAGGTCGCTGCGCTGGTCAGGATTTCATCCTTCGACCACCACCCCGAGGCGAGGGGGAACCCCGCGAGCGACGCAGAGCCGACGAGCATCGTGCGGTAGGTCCACTTCATCTTGTGCTTGAGGCCGCCCATCTGCCGCATGTCCTGGGTGTGGACGCCGTGAATGACGGACCCGGAGCCGAGGAACAGGAGGGCCTTGAAGAACGCGTGATTAATGAGGTGGAAGAGGGCCGGCCCGACGCCGAGCGTGCCGAGCCCGATGAACATGTACGCGAGCTGCGAGATCGTGGAGTAGGCGAGCACCCGCTTGATGTCGTAGACGACGAGCGCGATGGTGGCCGCGAGGAACGCCGTGATGGCGCCGATGAGCGCGATGATGGCGAGCGAACCCGGGAAGAGCACGAGGATCGGCAGCGTCCGCGCGGTGATGTACACGCCCGCCTTGACCATCGTGGCTGCGTGGATGAGCGCCGACACCGTGGTGGGGCCTTCCATGGCGTCCGGCAGCCAGACATGGAGCGGGAATTGGGCGGACTTACCGACGGCGCCGCCGAAGATGAGGAGACCCGCCCATCCGACGGCTCCCATCTCGGCGGCCGACAGCGTGCCCGCATGCGCGCCGGCGGTGATTTCTTCGAAGAGCTTCGTGTAGTTCAGCGTGTGGAAGTTGCTGTAGAGCAGCAGGATGCCGAAGAGGAACAGGATATCCCCCGCGCGCGTCACGAGGAAGGCCTTCTTGGCGGCGGAAGCGGCCGAGGGCTTCTGGAACCAGTAGCCGATGAGGAGGTACGAACAGAGGCCCATCATCTCCCAGAAGATGAATGCGAACAGGTAGTTGTCGACGACGACCATCCCCATCATGCCGGTGATGAAAAGCATGATCTCGAAGTAGTAGCGGCGCAGCGGCCCTTCCTCGTGCATGTAGGCGGTGGAGTAGACGACGATGCAGGTGGATAGGAACGACACGACGAACATGAGGAGGGCCGCAAGCCCGTCGATGTGGAGACCGGTGCCGAGGTAGAAGTTGGGGTCGCTGAAGCGCATCCACACCCAGGGCTCGGTGGAGATGTACGGGTCGTCGAACACCCAGACCTCGATGAACACGAGGAACGAGATCACGGCCGAGGCGGCCACCGTGCCGATGCCGAAGATTGCGCCGCCGTCCAGCCACCAGCTGCGCCGGTTCTTGTCGCGGCCGGCGGCCGCCACGGCGAGGAAACCGATGGCCGGGAGGAGGACGACCACCCACGCGTGAGGGAGCAGCCACTCGAACGGCCCGGCCATGGTTTTCCACCCCTCGAGGCATACTCACCCTTTCAGGTTCGTGAGCGCGCCCGTGTTGATCGTGCGGAAGTTCTTGAACACGACAATCGCGATGGCAAGCCCGACCGCGAGCTCGGCGGCCGCCACGGCGATCGAGATCGCGGCGAAGGTGAGGCCTCCGAGGTCGCCGCGGTAGTACGCGAACGCGACGAGGTTGATGTTCGCCGCGTTCAGCATCAGCTCGATGCCGATGAGGATCATGATGGCGTTCTGCCGGCGCGTGACGGCCCAGAAGCCGATGCAGAACAGCACCGCCGCGGCGTACAGGTACCACGAGAGCGGGATCAATCGTACTCCTCCTCGCGGGCGATCTGCAAGCCGCCGAGCGCCGCGGCGGCGATGATGAGTGCCGAGATTGCAAGTTCGAACCCGTGGTTCTCAAAGAGGTCGCGCGCAAAGTCGGCGTAGGCGGCGTTCGAGCGCTCGGTCGCGAGGTACCCTTCGTTCCCGCCCCAGTCGCCCGACCCGATGACGAGGAAGAGCGCGACGAGCGTGACGCCGATGAGAACGAACTTGGCGGACGACTCGATTTCTCCGGCTCTCGTTGTGCTCCCTCCCTCGTCCGGCCGCTTGGCTACTCCGAGCGTTCGGTGATCTCGGTGCGCATCAGCATGACGCCCCACACGTAGAGGACGGTGACCGCGCCGACGTAGATGATGAGCTGGAAAAGGAGCAGCACCGTTGAGCCGAGCATGAGGAAGAGGGCGGCGACGCCAATGAGCGAGATCGAAAGCCAGATTACGCCTTTCATGGCGTCGCGCGCGCGGACGGCGACGAGCGCTGGCAGAACCGTCACGCCGATAAAGAGCCAGAAGGTGGCGTCTTCCCGGAGCGTCATCCGCCGTCCTCCTCGTCGGGCGGCGTTTCGCCGAACCCCGAACCCTTGGGCTCGCGCTTGCGCTGGTGGCGCAGGTCCCACGCGGAGTCGTCGCGCGGCCCCTTGCGCCGCGTGCGCATGTCCTCCAGCAGCATCTCGACGGCCTTGCGCGAGCGCGGGGACATGTTGTCGACGATGAGCCCCATCTCCTTGTCGTCGCTCGAAGCGCCGCCGAGCGCGCGGATCGCGGACGACGCCACATTGGCGTCGACGTGGGAGCCCTTGGCGCGCTCGTAGTTGTGGGGCGTGACGAACTGCAGCACGGGCGTGAGCAGCGGGTAGAGGAGTTTGTCGAGCGGCCCCTCGACTTCCATCTCGCCCTTCTTGGGGTTCTCCTGCATGTCGTGCTTGGTGTACCCCATCAGCTGGTCCTGCGACCAGTACAGCTCGTCACGCGAGAACCCCGAGAGCTCGTAGTTCGGCCCCATGGTGAGCGCGCCGGTCGGGCAGACCTCGACGCAAAGGCCGCAGAACATGCAGTGGGACGCGTCAAGCGCGGGCCTCGTGGTGAAGCGCGGGTCGGGGTGCTGCCCCTTCTCCGATTCGACCATGTTGAGGCAGTTGTCGGGGCAGATTCGGCAGCACCGCGCGCAGGAGATGCACTTCTCGTCCGAGAGGCCGTGCAGCCACCGCTCGGAGAGGGGCACCTCCAGGCGCTCGTACGGGTAGAGCACGGTGAAAGGTCGGCCGCCGAACCACCCCAGCGTGCCGACGAACAAGCGCGCGGTGGACGCGAGGGGCTGGAGGACGCGCGGCATCAGCCGGGCGGAGTAGGCGCCCACCATCACGAGGAAGGTGAGGATTCCGACGCTCCACGCGACGATGGTCTCCTGCGACGCGGGCCCAAGCGGTGTCTGGGCCACCTCGCCGGGTCGGACCTGGTCGACGATGAGGAACCCGGCGAGCGCGATGTTGACAAGCGTAAGCGGGAGCAGCCGCTTCCAACCCGCGTTCAGGAGTTGGTCGGTGCGCAGGCGCGGGTAGGACGCGCGGACCCATACGAAGAAGGCAAACACGAGGTAGGTCTTCGCGAAAAAAACGACGATGGGCGGCAGGATGTGCGGGGCGAAAACCGGAACCGAACCGATGGTGTAGGAAGGCATCCCCCAGCCGCCGAGGAAGAGGAGCACGATCATCGCGCAGCCGACGTACCCGCGCATGTAGCCGCCGAGCCAGAGCATCCCCCAGCGCAAGCCCGAGTACTCGGTGGTCCACCCCTCCACGAGTTCGGACTCGGCCTCGGGCAGGTCGAAGGGGATGCGCTCGAGTTCGATGAGCACGGCGACGGTGAACAGCACCGCTCCAAGGGGCTGCGCGAAGATCATCCAGCCGTGTGCGTCCTGCCACGCGACGATGTCGCCGAAGCGGAACGAGCCGGCGATGAGCACGACGCCGGCGATGGACAGGAAGAAGGGCACCTCGCCCGCGAGCATCTGCGCGGCCGAGCGCATGCCGCCGATGAGCGAGAACTTGTTGTAGGAGGCCCACCCGCCGAGGAACACGGCGTAAGGCGCGAAAGCGAACAGCATCAGCACCCACAGCAGGTCGAGGTCGATCGTGGCGATCATGACCTTGGGGGACATGGGGATCGCGCCTGCGGCCGCGAGCGCGGAGCCCACGAGGATGACGGGGCACAGGAAGAACGCGAACATCTCGGCGCGGGCGGGCCGCGCGTTTTCCTTGATGAGGAGCTTCATCCCGTCCCAGACGTTTTGGAGCAGCCCGAAGGGCCCCGAGACCATGGGGCCGCGCCGGTCCATGAAGCGCGCGAGTAGCTTGCGCTCGACCCAGATGAACATCAGCACGTTGATGAGCGTGAACATGAGGAGTAGCGAAGCCGCGATGAGGGGCACCATGATGGCGCGGTTTTGGACGAAGAGCCAGTCGGCGATTCCGGCGTGAAAGGTCATCTGGCCGGGTCCAAGCGCCGAGTTGGACATCCCGAGCGACGTCACGAGGATGTTCCAGAGGTTGTGGGGAAGGTCGCCAGCGGCGTAGAAGACGTGGTAGGAGATGTCGTTCAGCGCTCCGCAGAGCTCGGTGAAGGTCCAGTCAAAGGGGTTCGCGGGGGCCATCTACCGGTCGACCTCCCCGATGCACACATCGATCGAGCCCATGATGCCGGGCACGTCCGGGATCTTGTAGCCGAGCAGCATGAGCGGGAGCGCCGAAATGTTCACGAACGCGGGGGAGCGGAACTTCGTCCGGTAGGCGTTCTTCCCGCCTGTGCCCATGATCCAGCACATCGACTCGCCGCGCGGGTCTTCGTGGCGCACCCACGCGGAGGTCTTCGGTGCCACGCGCGGCGCCTTCCCGAGGAACTCCCCTTCGGGCATGCGGTCGGCGCACTGCTTGACGATCTTGCACGACTCACGGATCTCTTCGAGCCGCACGCGGTACCGCGCGAAGCAGTCGCCCTCGTCGTACACGGGCACCTCGAAGTCGACCTCGTTGTAGGCCCAGTACGGGAGCGCTTTGCGCGTGTCGTAGTCGACGCCGCTTGCGCGTAGCGACGGGCCGGTCAGCCCTGCGTTCTTGGCCATCTGCCGGTCGATCACGCCGACCCCCTTGGTGCGCATTCCCCACAGGTCGGAGTCGTCGAGCATGCGCTCGTATTCGACGGTGCGCTCGAGGATCATGTCGGCGACAACCTTCGACCGGCGAAGGAACTTGTCGTCGACGTCCTTGACCTGCCCGCCGATCCGGGGGTAGTTGTACATCATGCGCGCGCCGGTAATGTACTCAAGCAGGTCGAGCACGTACTCGCGCTCGCGAATCGGCCACAAGAACATGGTGAGGTTGCCGATGTCGTGGACATAGGCGCCGAGCCAGAAGAGGTGCGACGCGACGCGGTTCCACTCGCAGACCATGACGCGGATCCACTTGGCGCGGTCGGGGATCTCGCAGTTCATGAGCTTCTCGACGCCGTGGACGTAGAGGTGCGTCCAGTTCATGTTGGCGACGTAGCAGAGGCGCTCCGTCATGGGCATCGCCATGATGAACTCCTTGCGCTCGCAGATTTTCTCGACGGAGCGGTGCAGGTATCCGACCTGCGGGTCGGAGTCGATGATGACCTCCCCGTTCACTTTGATCCGGAGGTCCCACAGGCCGTGGGTGGACGGGTGCTGCGGCCCGATGTTGATCCACATCTCGGCCATGGCTTACCACCACTCCCCGGCTTGGCGGAATTCGTAGTCCTTGCGCAGCGGGTGGCCGATCCAGTCGTCGGGCAAAAGGACGCGGCGCAGGTCCGGGTGGTCGATGAACTTGACCCCCATGAGGTCGAACTGCTCGCGCTCGAGCCAATTTGCCCCGCGCCACGCGAGCGACGCCGAGGGCATTTCCGGGTCCATCCGGTCGCACATGGCCGAGGTCTCGACGGTGATGTGGGTCGTATAGGAGAACAGGAGGTGCTTCACTTCGATGCGGTCCATATGGTCGATCGCGACCACGACCGAGCAGTGGTCGAACTTCTCCTTGTCGCGCAGCCATTTCCAGAAGGCCGGCATCGCGCCTGTCTCGCTCTCGAAAGCCACAAACACGTTTTTTTCAGCCTGGATTCCAGGGTTGAGCGGGTTCATGGCCCTTACCGACTTGACCTTCCCTTTCCATGCACTCTCGATTCGCGTGGCAAGTTCCACGCACTCCGGCGCAGGCGGGAGCGTGGAGACGGGGAGGGGCGGGGCGCCCGGGGGCAACATCGGCGCTGCCATCGGCTTCCGCTCCCAGAGTACACCGGCCGGTCGCGAAAGGAATGCTCAAGGGCTATTGCGCTCCGGTCTCGCGCGCGAGCTCTTGCCTGATGCCGGTGCCGAGGAAGTCCGGCCGCTGCATCAGGATCTTCTCTTGGAGCTTGATGAGGCCGAACAGCATGGCCTCCGGCCGCGGCGGGCAGCCGGGCACGTACACGTCGACCGGGATGATCTGGTCGGCGCCAAGCACGGTGTTGTACCCCTCGAAGAAGGGGCCGCCGGAGATCGCGCAGTTGCCGACCGCCATGGACCACTTGGGTTCGGCCATCTGGTCGTAGAGCATGCGAAGGCGCGGCGCGAACTTGCGGGAAATCGTCCCGTTGATGAACAGGACGTCGCACTGGCGGGGCGAAGACCAAAAAAGGATGCCGAGGCGCTCGGCGTCGAAGCGTGACGCGCCCATGGCCGCCATCTCGATTGCGCAGCAGGCGATGCCGAGGTGGAGAGGCCAGATGGAGGCAGCCTGGCCGACGCGGAGGATCTGGCCCATCGAGTTGTTCACGAGGCGCCGCACGTACGTGGACACGATCGGGGCTTCCACGAGGGAGCGCTCAATGGCGTTTTGCGCCCGGAGCAGGAGTTCCTTCGACCTTGTGAATAGGACGCCCTCGCCCTCGGCGTAGTCGCGCGCCGGGTCTAGATCCATATGCGGTCCTCCATCCTCATGGCGTAGCCGATGGACACGAGCCAGACGGCGACAAACGCGCCGAACACAAGGCGCGAGTCAAGGGTGACCTCGCGCCACACGGAAACATACAGCAGGATGAACAGCGCCATCACATCGGAAACGACAAACGGGATCGCGAACCGGTAAAACTGGAAGTGGAACTGAAGGGGCGGGTTGCCGAGCGGCTCTTCCCCGCACTCGAAGGGCAGCACCTTGCGGGGGTGCGGGTTGCGCGGGGCGAAAAAACGAGGCATATAGAGCGACACGGCGGCGAACAAAATCCCGAGCGTCGCAAAGATGGCCAGAGGGATGTACGACTCCGGCGTAACGTCTGCCATAACAGGGCCGCGGGATGGAGGCGTCGTTATTTAAGGGTTTACGGGAGCCAGATGGGTGGCTGCAACGGTCAAAACATGGTCTCAAGAAACCGCGACGTGTGGGGGCTTGACAAGCGGTTCCATGGGGCTTGCTCCAAATCATTTTAGAGCCCGGCACTGCCTCGCGCGCGCGTGGCCGAAACCGTCGCATTCGAACTGCTCGCCGTGGCGGCGGTCGCAATCCTCCTCGGGGCGCTGTTTGTCCGCAAGCGCGGGTTCGTCCTCTACGCGACGCTCGCGATGTTCGCGGTGATGGCGCTTCAAGTGACACCGGGCGCGCTCGCTCCCGGCGCGCGCGCGTTCCCGGACCTCGCCTGGCGCTACTCGTACCTCACGCAACCGCTCGAGTGGTACCGGCTCCCGACGCACCTCTTCGTGCACGACGCGTCCTCCGCGGCTCACATCGTCGGCAATGTGTTCACCTTCGTGCTCCTCGGCTGGCCACTCGAGGAAAAAATCGGCTGGAAGCGCATCATGGCGGTCTTCTTCATCACCGGCATCGTGGGCGCGCTCATTTCCTCCGCGTTCGTGCTTGCCCTGAACGACCCGCTATGGTCCAACGCGCTCGGCTACGGCGCGTCCGGCGCGATCTTCGGCGTGATCGGGTACTTCGCGGTACGCTACCCGCAAGAGAAGGTCTACGCGCCTCTCATCGTCGTGCTTGCGCGCGTGCCCGTGTCGGTCGCCGCCGCCTTCGCGCTGCTCGTGCAGGCGATCATCCTCATGCAGATCAGCAACCCGTTCATCGGCGCGCTCCCGTGGCCGTCGGTGCTCGCGCATGTCACGAGCTTCGTCGTCGGGATGGTGGCGACGAAAGTGCCGGGGCTGCGGGCGGCCGACTCGCCGAGGGAGCGGGCGTTCCACCTCGACCTCTCGCCGCTTCGCGAGCTCGCCGTAAAGCCGTCGGACAAGATGGAAATCGAGGGGATCATCAGGGAGGATATCCCCGAGGTCGCGCAGGCAAAGCTCGATGCCTTCGTGAAGAGGGCGAGGTGCCCGAAGTGCCAGGGAGTGCTGGAACTGAAGGGGAAGAAGCTCGCCAGCGAGTGCGGGTGGAGTCTTGAATTCGAAAGGCGCAAGGCGGACGCGCGGTCCAAGCCGTGAGGGTGGGAGGGTTTCGGGATTTCTCTCAGGCAAGTTTGATATGCCCCGGCCAGCTCGATGGCGCCGTGGCCGCAAACGCAGGACACCCGACACTGCTCGAGGTGGCGAACTCTTTCCTCGACCTTGCCCGCGAGGAGATGGCGGCCGGCTACGACCTCGATGACTACCGCCGGATCCGCGATTCGGCGGAAAAGGCTTGGCTGGCCTCGCTCCAGGCAATTGACCATGCAATGAGCCGGCACGGGCTGCTCCCGGAGCCAGGTGCAATGGCCCATGAATCGCGCCACAGGTTCCTGCGGAAGGCGGGCCGTGAGGACCTTTCAAAGCAGCTTTCGGTTTTCGCGGACCAGCTGCACGGCCAGATCTTCTACTTCGGAGCCGTTCCAGACCGGAAAAGGATGGAATTGGCCATCAACGAAGTGGCGCAGTTCGTGCGAAGCCTGTCGGAAGAAGTTTGAAGCGTTTTCGTCGCCCCGCTCTCGGGAAAGCCTTTAACCGCGCTCCCCGATCGAAGCGGTCGCCGGCCGCGGGCTGGCGCGGAGCAACCCGTCGATGGCCGAGGCCCAACGCATCCGCACCGGAATCTTCGGTCTGGACGCGATCATCGAAGGCGGCTTCCGCCCCCATTCGGCGGTCGTCCTTGCAGGTTCTTCGGGCACGGGCAAGACCACCTTCGCGATCCAGTTCGTGCTGCAGGGCCTCGAGGCGGGCGAGCAGGCGCTGTATATTTCGATGGAGGAGTCGCCCGACCAGATCGTCAAAGAGTCGAAGCTCATGGGCCTCGACCTGCAGCCGTACGTCGACAAGACGCTCTTCTTCGTGCACCTGCGCGGCGAGAACTTCAAGCGCATGATCCGCGAGCAGCTGCCGAAGATGGTGCGCGAGCGCTCCGACGAAGAGGTCGACACCCGCATCGCCATCGACCCGATGACTCCGCTCCTGTGGTCGACCCCGGAAAAACTCGACCAGCGCGAGCTCGTAAGCGAGCTCTTCGGGACGCTGAAGCAGCTTGGCGTCGTGCTCGCGACGGTGGAGGAGCACACGCAGCCGGGCGCCGGCCTTGGCCAGGACACAATGCTGCCGATCTACTTGGCGGATGGCGTGCTCCACCTCGAGTACTACCCCATCGGCGGCGCGTTCAACCGCACGCTGAAGATCCTCAAGATGCGCGGCACCATGCACGGCGAGGAGCTGTACCCGTACACCTTCGTCCGGGGCGCGGGGGCCGTCGTCCGAACGAGCCCCGTCGAAATCGCGAAAGAGGACCAGGCGAGCTGGGACAAGGTGTTTGAGCGGGCGCTTGCGACTGCGAAGGATCGGCGCTTCCCCCCGGCGCTCGTCCGCCGCATCGAAGCCTTGCGCGCGAACTGGACGCAACCCTACTCTCCCGAGGAAACCCTCCACATCCTGTTCGAATCCTACAAGCGAGGATGAGTTGAGCCCATGCCACCCCCGACCGCCCCCCGGACGGGCCTTGAGGCGACCGGCGGCCGCGCGGTGAAGTCGCTCGACGCGGAGGACGTCACGCTCCTCAAGCAGGTGCTCCAACTCGAACTCGACGCGCTGCGCGCAGACGCCGCCGTCGACGTCGTTTTCCTCATGGGCGTCGACGGCAGGATCTTCGCGTCCTCGATCCCGCAAAAGCTCGCGCAGAACCAGTACCGGCTCATGGAGCGGGTCAAGCAGCAGGTGCCGCACATCGCGGCGTCCTTGCGCCGCCAGCGGCTGAAGCTGCAGGTGCAAGCCTACGAGGAAGGCGCGGTCGTGATCGCGGAGGCCGGGCAAGGCGCGTTTCTCGCCGCCGTCAAGGCCGAGCACGGGTCGGTGAAGGGGTTGGACCCGGTGATCCGCCGCGCGGACGTCGCGTGCCAAGCGATCGCCCATATCCTGAAGGAGAAGGGGTTTTCGGACGACGAGATGCGGGGGCTTCCCGACGAGGTCCGGTCGGAGCTGAAATCACTTTCGTACCGGCTTTTCCGGGAGGCGTACGACACCACGAAGGGCGCGCGCAAGAACCGCGAAATCGCGGAGTTCCTCCGGCGGAAAATCAAGGACCGGCTCGGCGCGGGCCTCGTCGACGAGGTGCTCAACCTCACCTACAACGAGCTCGGCACCACCGAGCGTTTCATGAATGACAAGCTGTGGCAGCGGTTCGTGGAGATTGTGGTGGAGAAGCACGTGAGGCGGCTCACGGGCGACATCGTCGCGGACGTGTGCAAGCGCACCTGGTCGAAGGACGTCGAGCGGATGATCGAGAGCTTCGTGTGACCGTACCGGGCGTAGGAGGCAACAAGATGCCGATGGGCAGGCCCGCGGCCCCCAGCAAGGACGTGGCGCGGCAGCACGCGGGCGGGCCGCTGCTTGACGATGTCCGCCTGAGGCGCCTCATCCAGGAGGCGGTGGACGAGGCGCTCCGGGCGATTGCGCGGGGCGAATCGCGGGTGGACGCGCTCGCCGGAAAGGTTGCGCGCAGGAGCGACGATCGGGCCGTGGAGGCGACGGCGGAAGTGGCCGCGCTCGAACACCGTCTGCAGGCGCTCGAGTCGCAGCTGCGGCGGGTCGACGACCGCCACGGCCGTGCGGAGGCCCGGATCGAAGACCTCTCCACGCACATCGGCAGCCGCGAGCCGGTCGACATCGGAAAAGTGCCGCCGCATGTCCTCGAGCGGTCGTTCCAGACCGCGCTCGACGAGCTCACCGGCGAGATCTCGAAGGCGCGCGCGCAGGACGAGATGGAGCGCGCCCTGGACGAAGCGCTTATCGACGTGCGCGGGCGCTCGAAGGGCTCGGAGCTTTTTGAGCGCGTCGGGGCGCGCATTCAGATCCGAGGACTGGCGGCGGCCGTCGAGCACAAGCTCCTCTCCGCGAAAGCGGCCCAGGCTACCTTTGACGAGGTGGTGAAGCACCTTCGAATCCACGTGCCGGGCTTCCGGCCGCGCACCCTGCAGTCGCTCGTGCGCGCGCGGTCGGCGGACTTCGCGGTGGAGGCCGCAGTGAGGCACCGCGAACGCATCCAAGTGGCGGAAGGGACCCTTGAGAAGCTGCTTCAAGAGACGCGCCGTATCGAGGCGGACGCCAAGGCCGCGGACACGGAGGCGGCCGCGGCGGTCGCGCGCACGCTTTCCGAGCGCGGGGAGGCCGTGGGCGAGTTCCAAACCCGCATCAAGGCGCTCGAGAGCCGGGCGGCGAGCGCAGAGGAGAGCCTGGAGCGGGCCCTTGCTCGTCTCGAGGCGGTCGAGCGCTACGCGCAAAAGGTCGAGTCGGCGATGATCCGCCGCACCAAGGAGGGCACGTTCAAGGGCGACTTCACGCCCGTCATCGAGGCAGTGCACGAGGCGCTGAAGGACGGCAAGGCGAGGAGCGTCGTCGAGGTTTCGAAACGCGTGAAGGGCGTCGACATCGAAGTGGTCGAGGCCGTGGTGCGCGAGGGAGTCCGCGAGGGCGATCTCGAAGAGGCGCAAGGCGGAAAGGTGCGCCGCAAGCGATAGCGGGGGCCCTCCCGCGAAGGCGCGAACCCTTATTAGGGCCACGTACGCTCAATTCCCCACGGGATGGGGGCGAAAGGCGCTCTCCGCCCCAGCGCTGGCTTGCTGTAGGGTTCGGGAAGCGGGGTTTGCCCATGCTCGATGTGGCCCTGGTGGCGCTCATCTCCGACATGGCCGAGCAGGCCGGAGTCCAGGGGATCATCCAATACTGGGAGCGCGTGGGCGCGCAGCTTGCCAAGCGGATGGGCAAGGAGGCCTACATGGGCTGGCCGTCCTACAACGTCGCGCTGCGCGAACGGCGCACGGCGTTCTCGATCGACGGCGATGTGACGGCGCTCACCGACCTCGCGATCACCGACGAAGACGGTGATGTTGTCGGCTACATCTACGCGCTGAAGGACTGCGTGTTCACCAACACCACCCTCCGGATCCGCAACACCGTCGGCTCGTTGCCCTCCGCCGACCAGGAGGTCGCCGAAGAGTACTCGACGACCGTGCGCAACACCGCGGTATGCAACTTTTGCGTGATCCACCAGAAGTTCTGGGAGGAGGCGGCGAAGAACATCACCGTCGCCGACCGCCAGCTGGAGGCGCTCCCTGTCGCCCAGCGCGGGTTCCAGGGGCAGACGAAAATCGCGGAAGAGCCGCTGAAGCGGATCGGCGTCAACCCGGAGTACATCCGGTCCTTGCTTCGAAACTACGCATGCGTGTACGCGCTCGTGATGAAGGGTTCGAAGGTGGAACAGGCCGGCTCCGAGAAACCGAAGGGCGCAAAGCGCGGGGGGTAAGCAGCAGTGCCGGACGGGACAGGCGGCGACGAGCCGGTCGGCCAGATTGTCGAGAACCCGCTCGTCGACGTGGCAGCGTACCTGTTCCTCGAGGACATTGCGGACACGCAAGGCGCGGCGGGGATGAACAACTACCTCGTGTCGCTTGCAAACTCGCTCGCTCGGTCGATGCCGGAGGAGGAGTACCCCGACTGGGCGTCGTTTGTAAAGTCTCTCGAAGGCGGCAACTCGATCCTGTCGGCCTTTGAGCGTGTGAAGGCGGTGGGCGGACACGCGGCGGTAACAGAAGTCTGCCCCTTCCGCCGTGGTTACCGCGAGTACATCCAGCGCGTGGGCGAGTTCGCGAAAATCCACTACGAGGTCGCGGAATACTACAACGCCCAGGTGCAGCCCTCGGCGATCGACACCCAGTGCATCATCCACCAGACCTTCCGGCAGGCGGCGGTGTCGAGGATCAAGGTGGCAGGAAGGCCGCTCAAGTTCGCGCACCTCGCCTGCATCAACTACGAAGGGGCGATCAAACAGCCGCCGGACCAATGGCTGCCGATCCTCCTCGAGAAGGCGGGAATTTCGCTGACCGAGATGAACATGCTCTTGCGCAGCAACAGCGCGATTTGGATTCTTTACCCGGCCGAGGACGGCGCGGCTGCGAAAAAGCCGTAAAGCGGGGAGAAGAGCCCGCGGCCTCCGGCTATTCGTCGCCGGGCGCACGGTTGCGTTTGCGCCTGCGCAGCGAAAGTCTGGCCGTCAGCACTTTCTCCGTCGAGAAGAGCCGCGCCGCGAGGTAGAGCACGACCACCATGAACGCCAGCTGGTAAAGTGCGCCGAGGTACAGCGCCCCGTAGTCGTGCGTATACAGCGCCTTCCCGGCAAGCGACGGGTACGAGAACGGGATGCCGTAGATGAGAGCCTGAAACCCCGTGGGCAGGATCTCCACGGGCGAGAAACTCATCAGGATTGACGGCAGGAAAACGGGCAAGTACACGACGCTCATGAGCGACTGCGCGCCGTAGATGTCCTTGGCGTAGGAGGCGATGAGGACAGCAAGGCAGAGTGCCGATACGAAGGAAAGCAAGAGCGTAACGACGAGGAGTGCGTAGCCTTCCATGTCGGGCACGAGGCCCGAGGAGGCGGGGTCGGCGGTGGGGAGCGACGCGGTGATGCTGCCCGCGTACGACGAGAACCCGATAAACACGGAAAGCGTCCCGATGAGCGCGACCACGAACACCCCCGCGAGCTTTCCGAGGAGGATGTACTCTCGGCGCGTGGGGAGGGTGAGCAGCACCTCGAGCGTTTTTTGCTCCTTCTCTGCGGCGACGGAGGTCGCGGCAAGCTGCGCGGAGACGAGGATCATGATGGAGATGACGATGGGGAGCATGATCGAGCCGCCAAGCACGGTATTGACCACCGTTTCGGGAGGCACGTCGCGCACCTCACCGCGGATCACCGAGGCGCTTGTGGCGCGGGCGGGGAACAGAATTTCCGCGGCGGTGGAGTTGGGGAATGCCCCTGCCGCGCGGTCGGCGGCGATTCCCGCATTGAAACCCGCGAGCGCCGCCCGCACGGACTGTTCGCCTCCGAGTTCGGCGGGTCCAAAATTTTTCAGCACCTGGAAGATGCGTAGGCTGCCCGCGCGCCCGGCCTTTATCACCTGGGTGAAATTGGCATCGACCACCACCAGGGTGTCGACGCCGTGGGATAGTGTCCACGCGACGCCGTCGGCGTCGTTTCCCGCGGTCGCGTTGACAACGGTGAGGTTCGCCGCGATAAGCGCCGAATAGAATGCGAAGGAGTACGACTCGTTTTGGACCGTAACGTCGAAGGAGAGGAATGCGATCTCGACCTGGGCCAGCTGCTCGAGCGTGGCCTCCTCGCTGACGGAGATCGCCGACCCCATGAGCGGGAAAAGGAGCACGGGGATGAGGATCGTGCCCACGAGCACGGTGGGGTCACGGAAGATGACGCGCAGCTCCTTGCGGAACAGGGCGAAAAGGGGGCTAGCCATTCCGCGCCATCCTGAGAAACACGTCCTCCAGGTTCTCGGCCCCGTACTCGCGCTTGAGGTCGTTGGGAGCGCCCACACCGAGGATCTTCCCCTTGTCGATGAACCCAACGCGGTCGCATAGGAACTCGATCTCGAGCATGTTGTGGCTCGACACGATGGCCGTGCGGCCACCGTCCTTCACCATCCCGCGGATCTGGCGGCGCACGTGGTGGGCGTTGACGACATCAAGGGCGGAGGTCGGCTCGTCGAGGATGGCAAGCTTCGGTTCGGTCATGAGGGTGCGCGCGAGCAGCAGGCGTCGCTTCATCCCGCCCGAGTACTCGCCGACGCGGTCGTCGAGGCGCTCGCCGAGGTCGGCGATGGCGCGAGCGCGTTCCATCATCGCATCCTCGCTTCCTTCGTAAAAGCTCGCGATGAACTGGAGGTACTCGCGGCCCGAGAGGCGCTCGTAGGCGCCAGCGTCCTCCGGGAGGTAGGCGATGACCTTGCGCAGCTCCATGGCGTCTTTGACCGTGTCCAAGCCGAGCACCGTCGCGCTGCCTTCCGTGGGCTTCAGCAAGGTCGCGAGGATGCGAATGGCCGTGCTTTTGCCCGCCCCGTTGGGGCCGATGAGCCCGAAGATCTCGCCCGGGGGGATTTCGAGGTCGACGCCGTCGAGCGCGCGGCGGCCGCCCTTGTAGACCTTAACGAGGCCTTGCAAGCGGACCGCGGCTTCGGGCATTCCTGACGACCCACGATAGGCCGTCCCCATAAAGTCCTCTCGGACGGAGCTGGCTGCCCGCCCGCCCTGAGCGTGGGAAGCAATGGTTTTCAGGGTCGGACGTCCGGTCATGGCACGGCGCGGCCATGCAAGGGGGCGACGGCACGACGCAGGCGGCCGACGCCCGCGCGGCGCTGCAGGGGATTCGGGCGGCCCTCGCTTTCTTCGCGGCCGGCGCGCTCGTTGGCGGTCCGTGGGACATGCTGTGGCACCTGCAGTCGCCGTTTGAGTCGTTCTTCTCGGCGCCCCACTTGTTCATTTACGGGATGACGGCCGCGTCGATCGTGCTCGTGCTTTCGATCGCCCTGAAGCCCCAGCTCCGCGGCGCTTTCGGTGAAGGCAGGCGGATTCCGTTGCTGGGGCAAAGCGTGCCGGGGAGCCTCGTTCTCCTCGGCGCCGGCCTTCTCGTCTTGCTGCTCTCCGGCTTGCTCGACGAGTTGTGGCACGGCGCGTTTGGTGTGGACGAGACGCGGCTGTCGACGCCCCACGCCATGTTTGGGTGGGGGCTATTCGTCGCGATGCTCGGATTTGCAAGCGCGAGGCTCGCGCTTGCGAAGGAGGCGCCGGTGGGCCGCGGCGAAGCCGTGCTGCTCGCGTTCCTTACGCTCGCCTTCTCCCTCTACGCATTCCTCCTGCCGTTCCTCGTCTACCCGACCGACGCGACCCTGCGCGCGATCGCAGGGCTGCCCGTGATCCAGGCGCAGTCGGGGGCCGCGCATACGTTTCGAATCTACGAGGCATGGGGCGTCGAGCGCAGCAACCCCATCTTCGCGGTGATTGCCGCGCTCTGGGGCGGCGCGGCGCTGAAGGTGTGTGGGAGTTTCGACGAGCGGCCAAACACCTCGCTTTCGGCCGTCGCCATCGCGAGCGCGCTCTATTCGGTTCTGTGGTTCGCCTTTGCCGCGCGCCTTGGCACGCAAGCCGATCCGCGGTCGTGGCTCCCGCTGCCCGCGCTCCCGGCGGTTCTCCTGCTATGGCTTGGCCGGCGCAAGGGATGGAACCCGTCGACCTCGCAATGGCTGGCGGCCGCCGCATTTGCAGGGCTCACCGTGCTCGTGTGGCCGCCCGGGCATTCGGCGGCAAACCCGGTGGCCCAAATCGCAATCTTTGCCGCGTCGATGGTGGCGTTCAAAGCCGCGTTGCTCGCGAGTGGCGTGGCGGTGCTCGCGGTCGTTGAGCCGAACCGGCGCGCGGCCCCGGGTCTTCCGCTGGTGCTTGGAATCCTGATTCCCATCATGCTCGGTCTCCTCGACCTCAGCATGCGGTGGACTACGCCATAGCGGCGCACCTTTCACACTCCGGAGATGCCTCCCATCAAAACGTGTAAAGCGGCCCTAGGCGCTCCCTCGGAACTGTGAGCGTGGACGGCGCCCCCATTTCCCAACAGGCACGCTTCATGCGCCGCCTCGAGGTCTACCGCGACCGCCTTCTGCAGGTGGATTGGCGGAACCGGTCGATCCTGCTGAAGCGGCCGAGCGCGCGCTGGTCGTTCGACCTTGCGGCCCACGCGGGAGGGGATGCGGCCCCTTGCAAGGAGGCGGTGACGCAGGCGCTCGCGGGCTCCGGCCGCCTGAGGCTCGTCGCCGATTCCGATCAGAGCCCCGCCGCGCAGGAGGCGAGGAAGAGCCTTACCGCGCAGGCCCGCGCGGCGCGCCTAGTGCTCGACGAGACGGGGCTCGAGCATACGTTCGTCGGGTTCCCGTTCCTCGTCGGCCACTTGGACGGCGAGCACTACGTGCGCGCGCCCCTTGCGCTTTTCCCTGCCCGGCTGCAGCGAACGCGCGGGGCGCGCGGCTTTGGGTGGTACTTGGAGATCCCCGAAGGAAGCGGACCGGTGCTGAACAAGGCGCTCCTTGCGGCGCTGAAGCTCGTGCGCGGCGTGGCGCTTCCGCCCGAGTTTCAAGTCACCATGGAAGCGGCCGTCGAAGCGGCGGCAGGCGCACCGGCGGACCGGGCCGTTGCGTTCCTGCGCGCCTTGGAAGCGGCGCTTGCCGCCGCCGAAGTGCCGATTGCGGCGCGGTTGCCTACGCTCGAGCTCCCGTTCGCCGCGATCGACGCGCTCACCGCCGAGGCGGTGGCGGCGATGCCGACGCAAGCCCTGCACCTCGAGGCGCACCTCGTCGTCGGCAGCTTCCCCCAAGGGTCGAATGCGATCTACCGGGACTACGAGGACCTTATCGGACGCGCGCGGGAGGGCGAGGTCGACCAGGGCGTTGTCGATGACCTGCTTGAGGCTCCGGCCGATCCGGTTCGGGCCGCCCCGGCGATGGCGAGGCCGGTCGACAAGATCCCCGACCGCGAGCTCAACTTCGCGCTCGATACGGACGGAAGTCAGGCCGCCGTGATCGTCGAAGCCCAAACTGCTCCCTGCGTGGTGGTGCGGGGGCCACCGGGAACGGGAAAATCACAGGTCATCGTGAACCTCATCTCGAACGCCCTTGCAAAGGGCGAGCGCGTGCTCGTGGTGTGCCAAAAGCGCGCAGCGCTCGATGTGGTGTTCCACCGCCTGGAGCGCGTGGGCCTCGAAGACTGCGCGGTCGTGCTCCACGACTCGCACGCCGACCGGAAGGAGGCGTACGCGCGGCTGGCCCGGCGGATGGCGGGGAAATCGCCCGCACGCGACCCCGCCGCCGAAGCCCGTTTCGAAGCGACGACGCAGGCGGTCGATGCGACGGTCGCGGAACTGAACTCCGTCGTCGCTCCTCTGTGGGAGACCTACTTTGGAGGAGTGCGCCTTCAAGAGCTGTACCTCTCGGCCGAACCCGGGTACGTGCCGCGGCTGCCGCTTGAGCGGCCCGCGAACGACTACGCCGTGCATGACATGGAGGCGTTCTTCGCGCGACTTCCGACGCTTGAGAAAGGCGCGAGGCGCTTCGACGGGCGGGCGGCGCCGTGGGCCAGCCGCAGGTCGTTTGCGGCGGCCAGAAACGGCGACCGCGCCAAATTCGAGGGTGTCGTGCGCGAATGGCAGAAGGCCGCCGTGGACGGAGCGCTCGTCCTCCCCTCGCAGGAGGCGCACCTCGCGCTCCTCGCGGCCACGCGTCGGTTCCTGAAGCGGGAGCACAGCCTCCTCCGGTTCCTTGATTTTGGTTGGGGCCGCTCGCGGCGAAGCGCCCAAGCGTTCATCGCCGCCCACGCGGGGGACTCGCGCGCCTCCTCGGCCGCACAGCTGAAGGAGTCCCTCGAGATCGGAGTTTGGCTGCTGAACGCATGGGAAAACGTCGGCGCGCTGCTAACGGGCGCCGGAAGGTTGGAGATGCGGACGCTGAACGAAACGCCGCCGGCGGCCCGCCAGAAGGCGGGGGCCATGCTTAAGGAACTCGAAAGTTTCGACGCGATTCAGGAGCACGACAAGGTCCAAGATACCCTAGCGGCGCCCGAGCGCGCGCTCCTCGAGGCCTGCAAGGCCGCGCTGATGGAATCGGGGGAACCGTGGGCGCACTCCGTTCGAATGGAGGTGGTCGCGCGATGGATCGCGGCGATCGAGACCTCCAAGCCGCAGCTCAC
>Ga0247727_10001907_pt1 | contig 48380 bp, 35 predicted proteins | sample WisWelCaveWW1625_FD_202498 | JGI IMG/M metagenome (GOLD analysis project Ga0247727, IMG submission 202498) | Biofilm microbial communities from Wishing Well Cave, Virginia, United States - WW16-25 | ecosystem: Environmental > Aquatic > Deep subsurface > Groundwater > Cave microbial mat | place...
CGCGGGAGTCCTCGTGGATTGCACGGATCCGGCGAGAGAGCGCGGCGTTGGCTTGTGCTCGCGCGGACGCCGGGCGGACGAGCCAGGCGTAGTACCCGCTGGTGGAGAGCTCCAGCACGCGGCACATGGTGGCGATCCGGTGGAAGGCCCGGTGCGCGCTCACGAACTCGAACCCTTCGGTGGGTTCGATCCGCCCTCCCGCGCGAACCAGGCCGCGGCTTTTCTCAGGATCTCGCGATCCTCACGCAAGCTGCGGACCTCACGACGCAGGCGCGTCAGTTCCTCCTTCTCGGCGGTCGTCATGCCCGGCTCGAGGCCCCCGTCGATGCTGGCTTGCTCGACCCAGTTTCGGATCGTCTGCGACGACGGCTCGAATTGCCGAGCCAGTTCCTCCGGCGACCGGCCGGAGCGGACGAGCGCGACGAGGCGTTTCTTGAATTCGGTGGGGTACGGCTCTCTGGACTTCCGGGGCATCGCGGACTCCTTCCTCCCAAAGGGAAGTGTGTCCACGGAAACGGGTCAACTCCACTTCCCGCCCCGCCCCTGAGGGTCACCGAGCGCGTCTCTGTCCATCCCCTGACCTCGTCGGGTTGACGACCGCGTTACCTGCCGCCCGCGAAAGGGCGCTGCGCGGGCACCGTCTCACCCGGCGCCAGACACCCCACCGTTCACGCCGGCGCCCACCTAGGAGCGGCATTCGACGATCGGGACGGCTCCGACGCCCCATGAGACGACCCCAGCGTGTAGGGCGCCGCCGGGCGCTCCCGGAACGTGGACTCGGAGGGGGATAACCCATGGGAGCGCGCCGTGCGTTTGACGCCGGTCGGCCGGCTCGGCGGTGACCCTGGGCGGACGCGCAACGTGCTCGGGCGGCGGGTGCAGCCCCTCCGGCTCCTCGGCAGGGGTTGGTCGCCGCACTGGGAAAACGATGGGCGGGAGCGGACCCGGGCGGAGGTATCCCCCTGCACCGCCGCGGACGGGGTCGATCGGGTACCTCTAGAAGACGATTACGACGCGCCCGTCGGCTCCGCTCGTGCCGGCGGCGCCACCCACGCCGGATTCGCCGTCGTAGTGCGGGTCGCCCGTGTCGGGTCCGACACCGCCGGTGCCTCCCGCCGCGCTCGAGCCTCCCCCGCCGCCCGTGGCGTCGTCGGCCTCGTAGCACGCGACCGTCTCACCCGGCTCGCCCTCGTCCGCGCCTCCGGCACCCCCACTTGTACGGGGACGGGCTATGAGTTCACGCGTGGGACGGCCAAGCGGATCGGCCTCGGGACGGCCAAGCGGATCGCACGCGGAACGGCCAAGCGGATCGCGCGCGGGACGGCCAAGCGGATCGCACGCGGACCGCCTGGCCGGATCGCGGGGTAGGGAGTTCTGGGACGCGTCGGCGGGGTACCGCCGGCACGGATGGGCGAGGTGCATCCTCCGACCGGACCACGAAGGTCCAGAGGAGGACACCCATGAGCGCGAAGAGGACGGATATGGATCGGTTGCTCGAACTGGTTCGGCTGCACCGGATGGGGACGGGGTCGAGGAGCACGAACCCCTCGAACGCGTACGCCTCGCCGTCGACCGTCGAGCGCCCGCGACCGGCTGAGCGGTCGGCCGAGAGACGCCGGGACGTCTGTCTCGAGGCCAGGCTAATCCCCTGACCCACGACGCCGTGGCGGCTCAACCGGGTGAGCAAATACGAGCACCCGTTGTCACCCTGGCGCCACAGCTCGTAGACGAGCGCGACTGATCGCACGCGATCTCGTGCGGCACACGTGTTGCACCGCGGTGGTTCCATGAAGAAGACACGTGCCGCCGTCATCCCCGCGACGTTTCTCGATGAAATCGATCCAGAGGAGCCGCGTCAGGCGCTCGCCTTGGTGGGGTCGCTGTTCGCCTCCCTCGAAGCGCACCAGGCGCTAGCCGGCGCGCTTGCGGACGGCGTCATCGATCGCACGCGGGTGAAGAAGAAGCAGCCGCGGCTGGGAAAAGGGAAGAAACAGACCGCGTTGACCGGCGCCACTGCGTTTCCGGACCCGACGATGTCTCCACTTCGCCCGCCGCCAACACTTGAGGAAGTCCTGGCTTCGTCGGTGCGGCTCGCCGAGACACCCAGCGGCTTGGAACGGTTGGCAGCGGCGTCGAGGCTCCTCGGAGTTGGCACGCTGCCTCCTACCGTCCCGGCCGGGCGAATGGGTTGGGCCCTGAGCGGCGGCGGCGCCAAGGGCAGCTTCGAGGCGGGCGCGATTCGCTACCTGGGTTCTCGGTGGAAGGACCTGAGACCCGAAGTGGTTGCGGGGACCTCGGTCGGTTCCGTCAACGCGCTTGGCGTCTGCAACTGGGGTGGCCAGTGCGAGGACAAGATTCCCGAACTGTGGCTCACCAGACTTCGCTTCAACAGCGACATGTACGTGCAAAGCGAGAAGTTGAAGGAGTTGGACCTCGCGCTTCAACCCGCAGGCACATCGGTCGAGAAGCTCCTCAAGGGCGGCTTCAGTCTGCCGGGGGGACAACTGGTCCCCGATTGGGGATACCTGATCGCCAACCTGGTGCTCCCTGGTTTCGGGACGCTTGTGCTCGATGGAATCGCCAACTCGCTCGCGTTGGGCGTGCTGGTCGACATCCTCAACAAAGCGTCGAAGTTGGACCGGGTGTTCAGCCTCGAGCCGACGCGGACCATGATGCGCGAGGTGCTCGGCACGATGGCTCCGCGCACGAAACTGCGGTTGGTCACGGTGAGCATGCTGAGCGGGAAGCCGTACTACATCGATGAGCACGCGCGGGCGCTGGAGTTCCAGGTAGAACAGCCGCGCGGGTCGTCGCAAGCCACATTCCACGTCCTCGGCGCCAACCATACCGACGCCCTCATCCGCGGCGCGATGGCGTCGGCCACCATCCCGGTGATGTTCGGCACAGAATCGATGTGGCTCTCGAACTCGGACGACATTCAAACGCTCGCGCAGTTCGCGGACGCGATCACGGTCAACGCGAAGGAGGCCTTCAAGCACGTCGAGTGCCACCAGATGGTCGATGGAGGGATTCGCGACGTACTCCCGCTCCATGCGGCGATCGACGCCGGCGCCACCAGTGTCATCGCTGTTTCCGCCTCACCGCGTGGCGTCGGACGTGCGAAGGTCTTCGGGCTCAAGCCGTTCGCGCCGACCACGCCCATCATCGAACAGATTCCCCGGATGATCGACCTTCTCGTCAACGAAGTCGCGGAGACCGACCGTCTCGAACTCGGGCCTCCCGCAAGCGTCGTGTTCATCGACCCGATGCAGGAGGTTCACGACCTCCTAACGATCGACCCCGGGTTGATTCGCATCAACATCGACTATGGCTACATGCGGGCCTTCGACGTCTGCGAGGTGATGCCCCCGGACATCCAGGCGAGTTCGGGGCTTGTGCAGTTCCTCTGGGCTGTGGGAGTGGTGGGAACTGCGGAAGACATCACGGCCTTGCGGAAGCAGGTGTGGCGGCTCGAAGAAAAAGCGGCGATGCAGATGCCGGTGATCGAGAAGGCCGTGATCAATTCAATAAGGGCCCTGAAGCGGAAGATCAACGAACAGACGAAGCTGCGCATGGGCCTCTGGCGCCAGAGCCGCTGCTGTGCCTTGACGCTTCCGGGAGGGCTAGTGATCGAGGACTCATGGCGTGAGTGGGAACGTCACGCCCCGGTCGCGACCATCCTCCTTTCGATGATGGGCGGTCCCTGGAAGCAGCACTTCGTCAACGACAACGGCCAGATCCTCTTCGAGTCGCTCGCGGACGTAGGCGTTGTGCCTCCGTAACCGGAGTCCGTTGAGAGCCCCGCGTCGCATTCGGGCGACGCCTTCGCGAACAAGCACCGCACGGACCGTCGACGCGAACCACCGGCGACCTCGTTTCGTGTGCCTCCCTTCCTGCGTCAGCATCGCGGCGATTCCGGCGAGGACACCCCCGGCAGCGCAACTCGACGATGCGGCGGACGACAGCGCCCTCCGCGTCGTCGTCCAGGACGACCAGCCGACCCGCGGCGTCGCGCTCGGCGGAGGCACCGCGCGGGCGCGCGGGTCTCCGGGAGGCCCGGCGCAGCCCTCCGGCCATCGACAGCGGGTGGCCGCGCGGTCCCGGAGCGGGTGGGTGAGCGGGCGGGGACTCGACCGGGGTATCCCTCCCGCGCCCCCTCCGGCGAGATTTGTCGGCGGGGTATCCCCCGCGCGCGCGAAGAAACCCCGGGGTATCCCCCGAGTCCGGTCAAAAAAAGTCGGGGTCGCCCCGCCTCGCCCGTCCGGCCCCCCCCCCTCGCCGACCGGAGGCCCTGGGCGGACCTAATCGAGCGCCACGCGGTCGTAGCGGATGGTCCAATGCGACCGATCGCAGTCGTCCGATGCGTCCGAGTCCGAGAACCCCCAGAACACGCCGATCTCCTTGCCGCCCTGCAACACCGTGGCAACCGCAGACCAGATATCCGTGCCCTCGCGGTTGTGGCCGTTTCGCAGGCCGGTCGCGACGACCGTGGCTGCCTCGAACGTGCCGGCGTCCCCCAGGCGGACGAGGAGGAGATCGTTGTCGTGCCGCCACCCGTTCGCGGCCTCGCGGATCAGCACCGCCACGAGCTCGGTGCCCGTCCACAGGAGCGTGCAGGGCAAGTAGTAGGTCGCGGCGTAGCCGAGGGCACCGACTCCGGGCTCGTCGCCCGCCGGGAAAATCACGCCCGGCGAGCTCGGGACCGGCATTCCCGTCGCGTCGACCCTGGCGAAGTGGACGGAAACGTCCTCCCCATCTCCTCCGGAGCGGTCGAACCACAAGACCGCGAACTCCGAGCCCGTCCAGGCCACGACCGGGTTCGTGCTCTCCGCCGCCGTCGCAGCTACCTTCGCGCCCTGGGAGGGCAGCGGTGCTCCATCTCCATCGGTTCCGACGACGGAGAAGAAAACGTCCCGCTGGCCCTCGCGCCCGTCGGAGTAGGCGATGCCGAGGGCGCCCGCGCCCCCTGCAACCACCGGGACATCTGCCGACCCGAAGCTCGTCAGCACCAGATCCGATCCGGCGACCGCTCCGAGGTCCGGATCGGCCCAGAGGAACCGAATGTCGCCCGCCTGACGAAACGCGACGCCGATCACGTCGCCGAGCCAGGCGGCTGCCGCCCCTTCGACGGGCGTGTCGGCTGCCGTGAGAGGGATCTCCTCGTCGAGGGCGAGGCCGGTCGAGAACGCCTGCGAGTACACCTCGCTCTCGCCGTCGCGGGCGTCGTTCACGACCGCGACGAAGCGGTCGCCCGTGAACGCGAGGAGGTTCCGCTGCCAGGAATCGTTGTCCGCAGGGTACGCATCGAGAGCGACTTGGTCGACGAGCACGCCCGACGTCGTGACCATGGCCGCGTAGAGGACCTCGCTCGCGACCGCGCCGCCGTCCCCTTCCCACGTCTCCGTGTACAAGAGGCCGAGCTCGTCGCCGCCGACCGCCGTCGAGACCGGGTTTCCGGTGGGTTCGCAGTACCCCGCTGCCGGCGGCTCGAGCGTCACGACCACGACGCCCGTAGGATCCGGCGTCTCGAAGTCGATGCCCGGCCCGCCATCCCCGTCGCCGTCGGAGTCGGCATCTGCGTCAGTGTCGGCGTCTGCATCGGCGTCGCCCGGTCCTCCGTCGCCCGGCCCCACTTCACGAAGGCTGCTGCAACTCGCCAGCGGCCAGACGAGACCCCAAACGGCGAAAGCGACGAGCACGCCGAACCCTCTCTTCATCGCGACACCCTCCGCACCAAGTGGTCCGGCGCGCGCCGAAAGATCGCGCATCAGAAATCCCCCGCCACGCCGACGCCGAGCGCGCCGTACGGCCGCACCCGCGCTTCTCCCTCGACAGAGCCGAGCCTCGCGCCACCTCCGACCCACGCGGCGATCCCGATCCCCTGGGCGACGTCCCAGCGCGCGCGGACGAAGGGCCCGCCGAGCGCGAGCGACGAGAACCGATCCGCCTCGCCCGGCGGGAACTGGTCCTGCGCCTGGTAGCGCGCCTCGAGGCCCGCGAGCACGTCCAGCGGCGAGCGCAGCAGCCTGTACGAGGCGTCGAGGCCGACGTCGAATTGGTAGACGAGGTAGGCGTCGGCGCCGCCGGGGAAAGCGCGGCCACGGCCGAACCCGAGCACGGGCGCCAGCGCGAACCGATCACCGAGCGGGATCTCCAGCCGCAGGTCGGCGCCGTGCACCAGTGACAGCTCGCGCTGCATCTCGCCGAGCGTCCCGCGGTACGCCAGCGAGATCGACGCCGGCGGTCCCGCATCCGCGATCGCCGGCTCCGCGTCCGTCGCCACCTCGAGGCCGACGCCCGCGTACGGCTCCGCGAAGAGCTGCTCGAAGATCGAGTCCTCGATCACTCCGCGCGAGGCGACGGTCGTCTGCGACGCCTCGAGGCTGCTCACGCGCACCAGGCCGGCGCCACCGGCGACCTCGTAAGCGATCTCGTCCCGCCGGCACGATTCGTCCTGGAACCGGCCCGGTCCGGTGCACCCGCGTCCCGAGTGCGAGACGCGCACCAATGCGAACCGCGGCGAGTAGGGCGGCAGGCGGACGCGAACGGTCCCCCGCCCCTGGTGCAGGTCGACGATCCGGTGCCCGTCCGCGTCGCGAAGGTAGTACCGGCCCTCACGGTCGACGTGCAGGTCGCCCCCGGCATCCGCCCCCCGCAGGTCCACGAGCGCGGCCGAGGGAAGCGCGCGCGGCGCGAGGACTCGGATGTCCTGCCGGTAGTCCTCCGGCAGCAGACCCGAGGTCGCCGCACGCAGGAACGCGCCCAGCTCGTCGTACGTCACGCGCCCGTCCGGCGGGCCACGGTCGGCCGCGCCCGAGAGCCCCGACCTGATGAGGTGGCTCGCGACGCCGCTTCCGAAGCGGCTCCACTCGAACGCCCCTCCGCCGGCCGACGAGGCCAGAACGAAGCCGGCGCGCGGGTACCGGACAGCGAGGCTCTCGAACGACGCCTGTGGCATCGGCGCGCGACGGCCCTCCATCGGCCCGCGGCTCTCGACGAGTCCGGCCGCGCTGCAAGCATCGACGACGACGTGGACGACGTCTGCCGGATCGCCGTCGAGCAGCAGCTCCTCGAGGTCGGCGCGCCCGAGCGGTCCGTCCTCGAGCGCGAGGTAGGGCTGACCGTCGCGCACGCCGCCGTGCCCCGCGAAGACGAACACCAGCTCGACGAACGCCCCCTGACTTCGCAGCGCGGTCGCCCGGGCCCGCAGCGTGCCGACCGCCCGCGCGAGCGCCGCGCGCGTCGGCGGCTCGAGGTCCGGGTGGACCTGCCGGTAGATGCGACTCGCCTCGTCGAGGCGCGTCAGCGCGATCCGCGTGTCCGCGAGCCCCTCGAAGGACTCGTACCAGCGGACCGCGTCGTCGTCCGCGTACCGAAGAGTCTCCTGGTCCGGCCCGAGCGGCCGATCGTTGCCGACGACGAGCACGAGGCGCGCGACCTCGTCGCCGCGCGCCTCCGATGCCGGCACGGCCGCGATCACGCCGCAGAGGACGGCTACCGCGTGTCGCCGAACCATAGGAGCACCCCTTCCTGCCTCCCGCCGAGATCCGGGACGCGCTCGACCTCCACCGGCCGGCCCGCGGCGGCGGCCGCGCGCTCGATCGCCGCATCCGCCTCCACGACCCGCCACTGCCTCTCGCTGCGCCAGCAGACGACTCTCACCGCACCCGGCCCGAGCGGCAAGGCGACCTGCTCGGGCAGGGTTCGCAGGTCTCCGGGGTCGAGCCGGACGAGCTCAGGGTTCACCGACGCATCCGCGTACGCGGGGTGGAACCACCCGACGCGGCCGGTCGCCGAGATGCCGTAGACGCCGAGGTAGGCGGCCTCCGCGCCAGGGTTGCGCACCGTGAACCCCAGCGAGGCGTCGGCCGCAACGCGGTCGCCGTCACGCACCGTCCGGACCGTCCCGCCCGGCGAGACCTCGTGGACCTCGCAGACCTCGAAGTCGCCGCCGCGCGCGACGGGAGGCTCCTCGTCGACGGGGAGGTGGCGGATGGAAAGGACGACGCCGATCGCCACGGCCGCCATCGCCACGACGCCGACCCTGCTCGCGCGTCGCAGCCGCTTCCCGACGACACGCGCCACGAACTCGCCGGAGGACGCTACCGGGGAAGGCGGCGACTCCCGCACGACGCGCAGCCACCCGGCCGCGTCGCTCGAGGACCGAGCGCAGGAAGCGCATCGCTCGTGCGCACCATCCGGCGCATCGAGCCCACCGTCCAGTGCCTCGAGCCACGTCTCGAACGCCGGACAGCTCACGACGCGCCTCCGAGCTTGCCCCGGATGCCCGCAAGCGCGCGGTAGACCAGCGCGCGCATTGCGTGCGGCGGCCGACCGATCGCCTCGGCGATCTCCTCGAACGACGCCTCGCCCGCGAATCGCATCCAGATCGCCGTCCGGACGTCGTCGTCGAGCTCCGCGACGAGCGCGAGGACGCGGGCGTGCAGTGCGCCGGCATCCCGGCTGTCCTGCGCCCCGACGAGCGCGTCGAGCGGCGTAGGCGGAGCGTCCGCTTGCACTGGCTCCGCCGCGAGCGACTCCCCGCGCACCCGCGCCCGCCCCAACGCGCGCGCTCGGTTCAGGCACAGGTGCCGCGCGCGTGCGAGCAGCAGCCCCCGCAGCGAACCCTCGGGCCGCAGCTTCGCGCGATCGTTCCACAGGTCGAGAAATGCCCGCTGCGCCACGTCGTCTCCCTCGGCCGCGTCTCCCAGGAACGCCGACGCGAACCTCCGCACCGACCGCTCGTAGACGGAGACCGCCCGGGCAAACGCCCGTCGGTCCCCCGCCCGGATCGCGGACAGGAAGGCATCGCTGCCCGGTTCGTCGTCCACGCCGTCCGAGCCTACGGGATGGATGGTGCGCGGCTCGGCGAAAGATCGGCGGGCGCCGACGAGGCCGACGACTGTGGATGACGGCAGCGGGGATACCCGGCCGGATGCGCCCAGCCCCCCCGGGCAGCGCCGAGGGTTGCTCGAATGGTCACCTCCTGGTCGCGGCGCGTGATGCGGTACCCTGTGAGGATGAAGTCCTCCGCGCTTGTGATCGGATGCGCCACGATGGCTTCGGGCTGCGCCCGGATGTCCGCGCTCGACGGGGACGCGGGCGGCGGCATCGGCGACGCGGACACCGACACCGACACCGACACCGACACCGACACCGACCCGGGGGACGACGTCGAGTGCAACGACGAAGGTTGGACGCTCGAGACCATCCAGGACGGAAAGGTCGGAGAGCGACACTCGATCGCCGTCGCGACGGACGGGACGCCGACCGTGGCGTTCCAGAACGGCGGGATCATCTACGCCCGACGAGACTCGGGAACGTGGACGTCGGAGACGGTGGACGCGGAATACGGTTGGGCCAATGGGCGCTCAGGGCTCTCCCTTGCACTCCGCACCGACGGCTCACCCGTCGTCGTCTGGCTCCGGGAAACGGACGGGAAATCGACCGCTCTGGCACACGCCGTCGGGTCAGCCGAAGGGTGGGCGGTTTTTCGTCACGGGGACGAGCTGACTGCCACCGACTCGATGCACGCCGTCGACGCGGAGGGCTCGCTGCGCGCCATCTTCGCCGATGAGCAGCTCGGGACGATGCACTGCAACAACGTGCTCGACCCGGACGGCGGGACGATGCATTTCAGCCCCATCACGACTGAACGCGCAACCGGAGTCGCGATCGCGCTCGACTCAGTCGGCCTAGCGCACGCCTCATTTCGGCTGGACTACGGCCTGGTCGTGTACGCATCCGCGCGGGCCGGCGGGGACGCCCGAGTACCCGAGTGGACGACCGAGTCGGTCGGGGCCGGCGATTCGATCGGAACCTCGATCGCCGTGGACGCGCTCGACGTCGCGCACGTCGCCTACAAGTACGAGGGCGACGTCATCCACGCAACGGACGAGTCAGGGGCGTGGGTGCCGGAGATTGTCGCGGAGGGCCCCGTGCGGTCCACGAACGTGGCCCTCGCCCTTGGGGCGGACGGCGAGCCCAACATCGCGTATCTCGGAACCGGGGAGCTGCGGTTGGTGACGAGATCAGGCGGCGCATGGTCCGACGAACCGATCGCCGCCGCGAGCACGCCAGGTCGAGTCGCCCTGGTCATTGACGCCGCGGACGGCGCGCACCTGTCCTTCGTGGACTCGAGCGGACTGCGCTACGCGAAGGCATGCCTTCGGGAGTGAGGAGTATGCGGCACCACGTACGCTGTCGGCCCCGCGTACCCCCGAAGGTCATGCAGCCCTCGGCGCACCCGCCATACGACCCGTCGTAGACGCCATCGTCGCATTGGCCTCAAGCGCCGCGAGTACCTTCACCCGGTCGTCGTCAGCGCGGCGACCTGGGCCTGCGGCGTCGTGCGGGCGAGCGCCTCGACCAGATCCACTTCTTCGCGTTGGTGCTTGGCCGTCTGCGTCCATCAGATCCGGGGGCGCACGCGCTGAGCTAGGATCCGGTTGTTCTCCAGCGCCGCCTCCCACCAGACGACGAGGAAATCCGTTCCGTTCCAGCCGAGCCCGCAGCCGCCGGCGTTCCGAAGACCTTCGACGACCGGGATGATCTGGCCCCAGAGCGTCCCGTCGTTCCCGAGGAGCCCGAGTTCGATCCCGTCCTCGCCTCCGCTCCCGCCCGCGGGCCCCGGACCCTGTGCGAAGCACAGCCCCAGGTAGCCTCGCTCGTCGACCGGCGCGAGTCGGGGCCTGCGGTCGATGATGCCCGACTCCGCGACGACTCCGGCCGCGACGAGCTCCTCCTCCCACGGATCGAAGATGGAGATGCGCACGGAGCCGTTCATGCCCGCAACCACGGTCCAGTCGCGGAAGGCGACCGCTTCCAACGACGAGTCCTCGAAGCTGAGCATGTCGAGGATCTGGACCGCGTCGCCCGTCGGCTCCGGCCAGGCGAGCCCGCGATGCCAGACACCCGTCCAGTCCTCCAACCAGACCACGGAGGTTCGACTCGCGAGGCCCACGACTTGCGGGCCTCGACTGGGTGCGGGTCGCCCCATGACGACGGATTCGTTCGACAGGATGGCCTCGTCGGTCACCCAGCGTGCGACGGCGTCCTCGCCGTCCTCCAGGGATCCGAGGATCCACCCATGTCCGTGCACCTGGCGCGTCAGGTCCGGATGCTCGGCCGGATTGCCGAAGCCGCCGGGGGCTCCGATCGGGGCTCCTCCGGAGTCCAACATTGCGACCTCGATTCCGCCGCCACGCCCATGACCCGCGAATCCGTAGCGGTCCGCGCCCCACTCGAGGGCCGCGCAGTACGTGGATCCGGAGCCGACAGTGACCAGGTCGCCGATCGGCTGTGCCTCCTCGTCGAGCTGACGGAACGTGCTTCCCCACGCCACGCCCCAGCCGGAGCCGTCCCAGGCGACCACCGGCTCGCCCGACGCGTTCTGCACACCGTCGAGCTCGACGGGATCGCCGACGAGGTCGCAGCAGGGCTGTCCCTCGACCGCTGACGGGTCCACGTCGGTCCAGTCGTCCGCCTCCGGGTAGTCGCTCGGGCGAGAATCGGCACCCAGATCGAGCTCGTCGGTGCCCGCGTCGAGCGTCGAGACGCCGGTGTCCCGGCCCGCATCCTCGCCCGGGGCGTCGATACCGGGGTGCGCGCTGCGCGCGCCGCAGCCGAGAACCAGGACGCCGAGCGCGATCCTCAACCGCCCTCCGGACAGTCCCGTACCGCGTAGCGAAGCGAGCCCCCGACGTACGCGATGTGGGGGATGCCGGCCGAGTCGATCTCGATGTCGCTCGCCTCTACCGAGGTCGCATCGGCGTCGACTACAGTCTCGAGCATCCACACGCCGCTACGGTTGGTCGCGTACCGCAGGGGCCCCTCGATGTAGTAGTTCCAGCTGCCGAATGCGATGTGGGCGAACCCGTCGGCGTCGGCCGCGATGGAAACGTCGGGTCCGCGACCGCCCCGCTTGCCCGACTCCACGAGCGCCTGCTCCCAGTCGCCCGAAAGATTGGTTGCGTACCGGACCTCGTCGTCGTTTCGGTACGCGACGTGCGCATGACCGCCCCGGTCGACCGCGAGTGCGAGGGCCTCGTGGAAATCCGTCGCAACGACCTCGATCGTCCACGCGCCGGATCCGTTCGTGGCGTACAAGAGGGCCCTCCAGTCGGGGAAGTCCTCGTCCACCAAACACGGGCGCTCATCCCAGGTCGGACAGACGTCGACGTACACGATGTGGACCACGTTGCCGTCATCGACCCGGATCTTCGCATCGCGTCCGACCTTGCCGGGACCGTCGACGACTTGTGCGACCCATTCTCCGGAGGCGTCCGTCAGGTAACTCAGCCACTCGATCTCGGCTTCCTCGTCGAGCGTGTTGGCTGCCGCGTGGGCGGCGCCGGCCGAGTCCACCGCGAGATCGTAGGAACGGGGGTCCGGAATGGGACTCATCGACCAGCACTCCCCGGATCGCGTGGCGTGGCTTTGGTCCCTGTCGACACCGGAGACGAGGACGTGGACGGCGTCCGAGCGATCGATGACGACGGTTCCGCCATTGTAGAAGGCGTGCTCCGTGCGGATCTCCTGCCGCACCCACGCGTCGCCGTCGTTCGTGAAGTAGCGCCCCTCCGCGCGATCAACGACGTACTGGGTGGCCACGATGTGTGGACGATCGAGACTGTCCAGCGCGAGCGCAGCCGTGTGCGTGTTACCGCAGCCTGGGGCGCTCCCGATGTTCCTCACGGTCCAGCAGCCCCACGTGTACGAGTCGCCAAGGTCGGGCGCCGACTCGCACTCGTCCAGCGCCACGCTGTCCTCGCAGTCCGGGTCCGAGTCGGTGTCGCTGTCGGAGTCGGCGTCCGCATCCGCGTCCAAGTCGGCGTCGGTGTCGGCATCGGTATCCGCATCGGTATCTGCATCCGCCGAGACGTCGTCTCCGTCCATGACCGTGCGCCTGCTGCCGCAGCCCAGTGCGAGGAACGCGATGACCCAGCGCACTTGGTTCATCGTTGGAGGATAACCCCAAAGGACGCTCAGTCGCCCTTCGGTCCGTCCCGCGCCGCTTGTCGGAGCCATCGGTCAGGCGTGTCCGCGCTAGCGGCGGGGGCATCCCCGGCGCGGCTGCGGGTTCGCGCGACGCAAATGAACCTGGATTTGTCAGGGTGCCAGGATCGCGCCCCAGATCTCCATCTCGTCCCGGGCCCGTGCGAGCTGCCACACCACCGCGGCGGTCCCGTCGGGCGCGACATCGACGTCGGGCCAAGAGGCGTCGCCCTCCTCGCTCGGGTCGACCCGAAGGGGATCCAGCCATCCCTCGCCGGCCCGGTAGCGGCTCGACCAGATGCCGAGACCCCCCTCCTCGTCCTGCGACCAGACGACCCTCGCGCCGCCCGCGTCGTCCGCCGCAACCTCGATCGCCTCGTACAGGTCGGTCTTCCCTGGACGACCGTCGAGGTTCTGGATCTCGCCCCAGCCGCCCACCGGCTCCCAGCGAGCCGCGACGACGTCAGTCCCCGATTCCCAGGCGGCGAACGCGGTCCCATCCGAGGCGGCTGCGACCGCGACGCTGATCGTGCCATCCCCTGCGCCGAGGTACTCCGGCTCGCCGAAGTCGCCTCCCGGCTCCTGCCGCGACGTCCAGATCGCCGGACCCCCGCCGTAGTAGTCATAGTTCGGCCAGACCGCGAACGCGTTCCCCGCTCCGTCGACGGCGACCCGCGGGTAGGCGATGAGGTCCTGCGATCCCACTTGCGTCGATGGAGGCCAGGCCCCGTCCTCCCAACGAGCCGACCAGAGTGACTCGCCCTCTCCGAGGAGATGCGTCCACACCCCGACGACGTCGCCCCTCTCGTTGCCCGCGACGACCGCCATTCGCGCGACGACGCCTTCCGGTTCGACGGGGGAGGACCCGGTCCAGCCGGTCGCCGGCTCGTACCGCGCGCTCTCCACACGCTCGCCCGCGTAGCCCCAGTTGAACACGGCGACCGCGTTGCCGCTGCCGTCGATGACGATCTCTCCCGGGCCGTCGCCGGGACCGATCTCGTCGTCGACGAGCCATCCCGCGCCGGGTGCCCACATGCGGGCGTGCGTCGCCGCTCCTCCCATGTCGCGCCAGAGCGCAACGCCCTCGCCTCGGGCATTCAGGTCGACTCGGGCCTCGTCGCCGGGCCCGAGCGCCTCGGCGTCCGTCCAGCCGACGTCGGCCTGCCACCGACGGGCCACGACGCCGTCCGTCTGGGCCCAGACGACCGCCGCGTTCGCGTCGGCATCCATCGCGACCCTCGGGTGGTGGGCGTAGTCGCCCTCGTCGAGCCGGATCGGGTCCGAGACAGCAACGCCTCCGTCCCCGCCAGCATCGCCGGTCTGGGACGCGTCGCGCGGCGACGCGTCGGCGCCCGCGTCCGGGGGGCGCGCGTCCTCGCCGGATGCGGCGTCGCGTCCTTCCAGACCCGGTTCGTCTGGCCCTCCGGGGCGCATGGAGTAGCAGTCGCAGCCCACCAGGACGACGACGGTGATGAGACATCCGCCCCGCACCCCGGTCCTACGTGCAGCCCGGAGAGCCCGCACGAACGCCCCCGTCCTCCGGCTTCCCCCCGCATGCTGGCGATCCTGCACCAATAGACAGAAGGATCTCATGCGAGACCAGGGTAGGGAAGGAGAGCGTGACGTTCCACGTCGACTTCGGATCGGGGCCGGACACGCACTCGCGGAGACACCGCGCGGGCGCGCGCGTGTCCGGGCGGCCGTCGGCGTCGAGTGGTCGCATCCCTGGCGAACGACGGAGTATCCCGGCACCGCCGCTCAGCGAGGTCGATCGGGGGTATCCCGCCCAGCGCCGCCGCCCGCGGGGTATCCACTTTCCGGCCGCCGACAGGGGTTACCCCGCTCCGACGAGACGACCTACGAGGAGCGCGTCGCGCCCAACGTGTGCGGCGCCGCACCCCGGTCGGGACGTGGCCCCGGCCTGGGATGCCTCCAAGGCACGCGCTCGGGCGCTTGACGCCGCTGGGCCGGCGGGAGGCCCCAGCGGGCGGGGTGCGGGTGCAGCCTCCGGCCCCTCGGCGGCGATGGGTCGCGCGGTCCGGCGCGCGAGTCACGACGCGAACCGCGGGGGGGCAGAGGTATCCCCCCCTCACCCCGATCCCAGGGTCGATCCGGAGTATCCCGCGCGCCGCCCGCCGAGGGGTCTCCAGGCATCCCCGCGACGCCCGGCCAACGGGGTAATCCCCATGTCGGCGCCGGGACGGGTAGCCGGCGGAGCCGTACGCGCCGATGACCGCGATGCCCGCGCCGGCACGGACGCAAGTGTGGCTCCCCGAGAAGAAGCCCTCGGGAAGGCCCTTCTCCCGGAAGGGAGCGCGCGTAGGGTGCGGCCGAGCCCATACGAGGCGTTCCGAGAGGCCGTGCGCGCGCCAACCGGCGATGCGACGCCCGAGTTCCGCGAGTGCCTCGAGCGCCTTGCGCGGGGGCGCTTCCATCGAACTTGATTCGCTGAACCGCGCTCGACCCCGTGGGTGGCGCCGAGTTTTGCCCAGCGCGTAGACCACACGACGGAGTGTCCTTCGCGAGACCCCCACAGCGTGCGCAGCGTCGCTCAGGTACTGGGCTCAAGCAGCTCTGCGCCGTCCAGTCAGAACCGCTCGTTCATCTCGTCGAGCGCCGACTCGAGGCTTCGGGGAACACGCACTCGGGAGGACGAGAGGAACCTCCTCGTGCGCGCAGTGAAGTACGGGAACCCTTGGTCCATAACGTAGCGCCAGTTCAGGAGAGCCGCCTTCTCGCGAGTCAGCTCTGCTGTTGAAAGCACCTCATGGCGCACAGCCTCGGAAATGAGATTCCCGAACTGGTCACGCCTGCGCGTGTGTATGGGTAGCACCCACTCCCACACGATTCGGGCGGCATCGGGATGCCGCTCGAAAATTCGTCGAGCGTGATTAAAGACGTTCCCCAGGACGATGATCCATGTCGTTTCGATTGCCGACGCGCCGCGCGATGTCATCTCGAACCCCTCCCTCGATACCCGGTAGCGAATGAGCAGAGTGCCGTCTCGGAGCGAGGCTGAGACCAGTGCGGCGTCGGTTTCGAGGGGAACCTCCGAGATCATCTGCTCTTGCCGTTCCGATGGGTCGGGCGCGACTCGATGCTCCGGCTGCCTCAACATAGGGCTCGCGTCCGCGCGCACATCGTCCTCGCCGCCAACGTCGCCCGCTGGCGGGAGGGGCACCTCCCCTTCTGTGATCCGCGTACCCGGCCGCTCCTCAAGCGCCCGCGACGCCTCTAGCCTTCGCGCTTCTTGAACAGCCCCTTCGTCGATCGCCCGCCACTCCTCCTCAGCGACTTGGCGAGTGCGCTCCCCCGGATCGGTCCTCTGTCCTGGAGGTGAAGATTCGGCCAGGGCAGCCACATCTCCATCTCGCATGGCGAGTTCCTGCCGTCGCTGCATATGGTCGGTGTCGATGGCCGAGGCCAGGTGGTCGACTTCTCGGCGGAGCCCGTAGAAGGCTTCCTCGAACACGTCGCCGGTGCTCACCGCGTACACGAAAAGCGTCGCGCCGGGCACCTCGAGTTGGGCGTCGATCCAGGCGCCCGCAACACCCTTGGAAGCGACCCGAGCGTAGAAACGTCCGGGATACGGGAAGGACACCGTGTACCCGTTCCCCTCGAGCACCGCCAGAACCGATGCCCACGCCAGGTCGGGGTCACTATTCGCGAAGAGGACACGCTGGCTTCCGAGCTCGATGACTCTTCGCGTGTCCAGTGAGCTCCTGTCGGCGAAGGACTGGCACGCGCCGCCGAACAGAGCGAACGCGACCATGAGCGTGAAACGCGGCTTCACCGGGGGCATCTCGACCTCCCGCATCGACAACCTCGACGATGCACATATTCTAACAGATAGATCCGCTGCGTCCGCCGTTCCGGCCAGGACCCTCGCGAGGTTACCTGGAGGGCGGACATGGCGGATCTTCGGCACGACATCGGGCGCAAGGTTCGGCTCCTCCGCGAGGCACAGCCGCCGTCGTTGAGCCGTCAGCGCGGACGAATGCGCCGGAGCTCGAAGATGACCGTGGAAGAGTTTGCGGAGCGCGCCGGGCTCTCTCCCGACTACGTGGGCAAGGTCGAGCAAGGGCTGTACGTGCCCTCGGCCGAGACGCTGGTCCGGATTGCGAAGGGGCTGGGAGTCGAACCGGGCGATCTCTTCCCGCCCCGAGGCGGGCGCGACACGGCTGCGAAAAGACGGGCATTGGACGAGCTGCTCGGTACGGCTACGCAGCTCACGGAGAGGGAACTTGTCCTCCTGCGCGAACTCGCCCGGGCGCTCATGCGACACCGAGCGTAGCTGCGGGACCTTCCGCGAGCGCGCGGCGCCGCTGCCGCCGCGAGGGCGACCTGATGGACGCCCCCTGCGCACTCGCCGCGAGTCCGCAGCTTCGCGAACGAGGACCGCGCGGACCGCCGACGCGAACCACCTACCGCCGAGGGTCAGGAGGGGCGTTCCAGAGCGGCGGCCCAGGCGAGCCGGCTGACGCCGGCGTGCTCTGGTAGGCTCTGCGCGGACCGCGCTGCCCCAGGGAGGGATTCGCATCCGAGGGTCGACGATCGTGGCAGTAAGCTATTCGCGTCTCCTGGAAAGGCTCCTCTCCCTGCGCGAGCTGCCACGCGCGGAGGCCCACGCGCTGGCTCTACACATCGCTCACATCGTGGGCTCTTGCCGGGGGATCAATGTGACGGTGCATCGCTTCCTCCGCGTCGAGCCATCGACCGATCGACTCGCGAGCCTGGAGGCCAAGCTTCTGATCGAGGTCGTCCATATCGTGGACCATTGGGATGAACTCCGACCTGTTGTCGAACGGTACCTTAATGTCACAGAGGCCGAAGTGTCCTCCCGTAGCCGTCGTGGCCGAAAACTCGGCGAACGCCGTCGAAAGGCGGGAGCGGCCGTGCGAAGAAGATCCAAAGATCCCCACCGGGGTTCGTGACTTCAAAGATCCGAAGGATCGGGCCCGAGGGTCACGGTGCTGAGCTTCGATCGTCGGGGCTCGGGCCGGGTTGCGCGGGTCGAGGGAGGTCGAGCGGCGGCGGCGGGCGGCGGAGGGACCGAGGCACGGGCTTCGCATTCCGAAGCGCCGGGCACACCGGTGCGCTGCCGGAGCCGGCGCGTGGGCGGCCGGATGTGGCGGTTCAGGTCGCGTCGCTCTCGGCGCAGCGGACGGCGGAGCGCAGGCGCAGGGCGTAGGTGCCGTGGGGGAAGAGGACGTCACGGATGCCGCGGCGCCATTTCTGGAAGGCGTCGCGGTACTCCAGGAAGAACTTCTGCATCCGCGCGATGGCATCGACGCGCACGGTGGGGGCTGCGGCGGCGACGCCGGGAGAGAACTGGCGACGCGGCTCGCGGGTGCTCGGCGACGCGAACGGGGCGCCGCCCCGTGTCCACGACTCGGCGACTGAATGGGCGGTTTGGTGCCTCCCTCCCGGACCAGCACGGCGCGGACCGTGGACGCGAACCACCGGCCGCGGCGCTTCGTGGGTCGCTCTTCCAGCGTGAGCATCGCGGCGATCCCGGCGAGGCTGCACCCCCGTCGGCGCAGCTCGACGATGCGACGCACGACCGCGCCCTCCGCGTCGTCGTCCAGGACGACCAGCCGACCCGCGGCGTCGCGCTCGCCGGTCCGGCGCCAACCGAGCGCCTCGCCGCCGAGGCGCACGCCCTGCGACCTGAGGTGCCCGAGCGCCTCCGCGGTCCGCTCTCCGATCGCTTCCCGCTCCCACTGGGCGACGGAGCCTAGGACGTTGAGGACGAGCCGCCCGCCCGCGCTTCGCGTGTCGATGTTCTCCGCGACAGAGAGCAGCGCGTGCTTGCCGTCTGCGAAGAGCCGGTCGACGAGGTCGCCGAGGTCGCGGACCGACCTCGTCAGGCGGTCGAGCTTCGCAACGAGGATCCCGCTCGCCTCGCCGGCCTCGAGCATCGCGAGAACCCGCGCAAGACCTGGACGGTCCAACGTCTTCGCGCTCACGCCGGCGTCGACGACGACCTCGACGACGTCGATCTCGTAGAGCGCGGCGTAGGCGGTGACCCGCGCCCTCTGGGCCTCGAGGCTGACGCCCTGGTCTGCTTGCTCCTCCGTCGAGACGCGGCAATACGCCACTACTCGCCGCCGACCGGCTCCGACGGTCAGGTTCTCCATGGGCTCCTCCGTCGGCGGAGCGGCTGGATCGCCGTTCGGCCTCCCCACAGAAGTAGGAGCGCCGACGGGCCCTGGTGCTGCTACTCGGCTGGCCTTTTCCGCTGATTCCCGTGGACCTTCGGTCACTTCCGGACAATCGACACCTCCCGGACGAACAAGGGACGTTCGTCTCGTGTACGTCCGGGGTGCGGTTCGGCGCACCCGAGGCGGTCGTATCGGGTGCAAGGCACGCGGTCCGGCGGTCACGCCGGCGCTGAGCCTACGTCGCGTCAGAGCCTCTTGAGGCTCGCCGGGTTGTAGACCGTTAGGAAGTCCTCGACGTACAGCGCGTGCACGTGAACCATGGCGTCGTTCGCGGTGGGATCCGTCGGGCGGGGCTCGCCGACCACGACGCGCACGTTGGCCGTCTTCCTGAGCATCGTGAACCGGAGCAGTTCGGACATCCTACGCACTTTCTCTCCCTGAACATCCGGGCCGAGAACGACGTGCACGTCGAAGCGGGTGTTCGTGTTCGCGCCCAACGCCGAGAGGAGTAGTCGCCTCGCCGAAGAGTCCGTCGGCGGGAAGCGGTAGCCGAGGAAGAAGACTCTGCTCGCCTTCTGTACCGCCTTCAACGCGGGGTTCCAGTACTCGTTCATGATGCGCCCGACGAACCCTCTCTTCGAGGGGCCTGGCATCGCGATGGCGATGCTCTCCTCGTCCTCGCAGGTCACGGCGTAGAAGGGATCATCCGTGATGCCGATCTGCCAGAGTTCCTTGCCCGTCCACTGCCAGTCGACGCTGCCGTGGAGCTTGAAGACCCGCGGTCCGCCGTGCATCTCTGTGTCGCCGGGCACGGCGACGTGGAGGCCGCTGCTGTTTTCCCCCGTCTCGTTCAGCATCTCCAGAACGCGGTCGTAGTTGAACGTGATGATCGTGTCCTCGCCAGTCAAGCCCTTGAACCAGAGCCGGTACGGTTCCCAGGTCTCGGAGTCGGGATCGGCGCCCTTCGAGAACGCGGCGCACTCGGCCGCAAGGAGTCTCCGAGCGGGACCAACGAGCGTCTTGGGTGTCGCCGGCTTCTTCAACCACTCGTGCGTGACGCCGACGATGCGCTTCCAAGCGGGCGACTCCTCGCCCCCGGCAGCAGCGGTGTCGAGGTAGTCGAGGAACTCCTCGGCGTTCGCCCAGACGCGCGCCGTCTCCCGACCCTCACGGAGGTGCTCCGCCCAGCTCGTTCCTGCGAGGTATAGGCCGACCACGAGTCGGACGCGATCATCGTGGAGTTTCTTGAACTCCTTCACGGGGAACCGCGTCTCGAGGTTGGCGATCGACTGACGGGAGAACAAGTCCACCAACAGGGGGCCGCCCAACGACTTGCTGAACCCCGCGCCGAGGACCCAGACCGTCCCCCCCTCGTTCTGGCTCATGGCTACTCCTATCCCAAGAGCACCGGCAACGTCATCGGCGAGACGAGACGTCCCTGTACCATCGAGCGATGGAGCTCACGACCTACTGCTGCGATGTCGGCTCGACGAAGCGCGGCCGGTTCGCCTGGGTTCGCGTCTCGGGGTCCGGACCAGCCGTGCGAGGCGGTGCGTCGATCTCCGACTGTGCTGAGAGGATGAGGGCAGACCTCGCCGCTCGAAGGGTTGTGACGCTCGGGTTCGAGTGCCCGCTCTTCATCCCGGTTCCCAGCGACCGGGACTGCCCCGGCGTCGGGCGAGTCGGCGACAAGAACCGCTCATGCTTCGCTCCGGCCGGCGGGTACGTGGCGACGCTCGGACTCCAGCAGCTCGCGTACCTCCTTCGGACGGTCCGGCAGCGTGCGGCACCCGCCGTCCGCGCGCGGCTGGACTGGACCACGTGGACGCGCGGAGATCCTGATGAGGTGCTCCTCTGGGAGGCGTTCGTGAGTGGTCCAGGCCACACGCGAGACGGCGATCATCGCCGCGACGCCGCCACTGCCGCCCTCTGTTTCTGGGAGATGTGCCGGTCCGGATCTCTCTCGACCGCTGTGCGAGCAGGGGGACCCGACACCACCCTCTCACTCGTCGGCGCCGCCTCTCTCTGGGCCGGCTGGACGGAGGATCTCGGCGTCCTACGGCAGCCGGTTCTCGTGGTGAAGCCCGAGCAACCGTGCGTCGCGGCGATCGGAGACGACATGCAGGGCGAGTAGCGAGGCCGTGCGCATCCCAAGTCGGCTACTCCCTCGCGTCACCGGGGTTCTGACGCTCGCAACGGCCGCGGCGTATCCTCCGCGTCACTCATGGCCATCCCGAAGTACTGGCAGTTCATCTCGCCGCTGCTTCGACATCTGGCGTCTCACCCGGAAGGGGCGCGCGTTGCGGACACGATGGACGCCCTCGCGGACGAGGTCGCACTTACCGACGAGGAGCGCGCCGAGCTGCTGCCGAGCGGGAAGCAGCAGAGGTTCAAGAACCGGATCGGCTGGGCGCACGACAGCCTCAACCGGGCCGGTCTCTCGACGTCGCCCGAGCGCGGCGTCTGGAGGATCACTCCCGCGGGTCTGGAGCTGGTCGCTAACTTCCCCGACGGTCTGCCGGAGTCGGAGTGCAGGCGCATTGCGAGCATCAACCGGCGGAAGGCGATCTCCGAGATCGGTGGGCAGGCGGAACCTTCGGCAGCGGAACGCGCGATCTCCGACTTGTTCTTTCCCGGGAGCCCCGACGAACGGATCGAGGAGGCCGTCGAGGAGCTGAACGATGCGGTCGCGACCGAGCTGCTCGGCCTCATCGGGCGGTCATCACCGCGGTTCTTCGAGACGCTCGTGCTCGACCTGCTCCACGCGATGGGCTACGGCACGAGCCGGGAGGACCTCCAGCGCGTCGGCGGCTCGGGAGACGGCGGCATCGACGGCGTCATCTCGCTCGACCTCCTCGGACTCGAAAAGATCTACGTTCAAGCGAAGCGGTGGCAGGGCGCCGTCGGGAGTCCACAGATCCAGACGTTCGTCGGCGCTCTCCAGCTTCAAGGCGCCGACAAGGGCGTCCTCATCACGACCAGCACGTTCACGAAGGACGCGCGGCAGGCGGCGTCCCGCTCGAAGGGGAGCATCGTCCTCGTGGATGGCACGCGCCTCTCGGCCCTCATGATCCAGCACGGCGTCGGAGTCAGCCACAAGCTCCTCAAGGTACCGAAGGTGGACAGCGACTACTTCGAGGAGCTGTAGGCGAAGCAGGCGCGGGTCGCGTCCCCTATCGCGCAGCCCGCGCCTCTGGAAGACTCCCCCGCGCCATGGGGGATCGGCCCGTGACGCCTGACCAGACGTTCGACCTGCTCACGACCCTCGACCCCGGAGCCCTCGTCGAGGCGCGCGGCCGACTCTGGGAAGTAGCGGCCCCGAAGAAGGGGCTGGACGGCAAGAACGCGGTGCTGCAACTCCGCGCTGTCGGCGAGATCGAACTCGGCGTACCGGACCAGCTCCAAGTCCTTCTCGGACGCGACGAACCGATCGAGGACGTCACCATCGCGGACCTGCCCGGCATCTTCAATACGCCGACGCGCATCTCCGCGTACCCGGACTGGCGGTCGCTCGTCATGGCGCTCCGGCTGTCGGCCGTCGGCGCCGGCGATCGCCCCACGTCCCTCCAGGACGCCCGCATCGAGATCGCCTGGTACCAGTACGAGCCCGTCGTGAAGGCCCTCGCCCAGCGGGTGCCGCGTCTGCTCATCGCCGACGACGTCGGGCTAGGCAAGACGATCGAGGCCGGCCTCATCCTCCTCGAACTACACGCTCGCCGTCGCGCGGACCGCGTGCTCGTCGTCGTGCCCGCGAACCTCCAGTATCAGTGGCGCGACGAGCTCTGGGACAAATTCGGCTTCCGTTTCCGCGTCTTCGACCGCGACGGCATCGCCGATGTCGAGGGCACGCTAGAGGTCGGGCAGAACCCCTGGAGGGACACATCGTGGGTCATCGCGTCCGTCGATCTACTCAAGGACCGCGCCCACCGGCGCGCGCTCCTCGACGACCCCGAGCTCCGGTGGGACCTCGTCATCATCGACGAAGCGCACCACGTTGCCCCGTCGGCAGACGCCGCGGGCCGGCGGACACCGACGCTCCGCTCCGAGTTCGCGGAAGCACTCGCCGAACGTGCAGACGGCCTGCTGCTCCTCACAGCGACGCCTCATGACGGTTACCGGGCGACCTTCGTCGGGCTCCTCTCGCTCCTCGACCCGTCGGTCCTGCCCGATCCCGAGAACATCGCGGACCGCGACCGACAGGTGATCGGCCGGCACTTCGTCCGGCGGCTTAAGGCGTGGCTCCTCGACGAGGACGGGCGCCGGCTCTTCCAGCCGAGGCGCGCCCATACCTTGCCCGTCCGCATGGAGGCCGAAGAACAGAAGCTCTACGACGCCGTGAGCAAGTACATCGAGCGCAAGCACAAGGCCGCCGAGCGGACGGCCGACCGAGCCAAGGACACCGCCGAGCGCCGTAACGCCCGCGTCGCCGCCTTCGCGATGGAGGTCCTGAAGAAGCGTCTGGGCTCCTCCTGGGCCGCGATCTCACGGAGCCTCGGGCGCCGGGTCAGCTCACGCGAGAAGGCGCTCGCGGATGAGATCGATGAGCTCGCCGCGACCGTAGACCCCGAGGCCGTCGACCGCGACGTGGAGGCCCTCGCAGATGGCGAGGAGCTGACGGAGCAGGCCACGCTGGAGGCGGAGGATCGTCTCGTCGCGTCCGTGCGCGCGACCGCGAAGGAGATCGCGGAGCTGCGCCAACTTGCTGCGCGCGCCGAGCGCATTGCGCGAGGGCGGAGCGACGCCAAGTCCGACGCCGTCGCGCGACTCGTGGCCTCGATATTCGACGGGACCTGCGAGGTCGAGGGTCGGCGCGTTCAAGGTGAGCGTGTCGTGCTGTTCACCGAGTACCTCGACACGCGGGACCACCTATTCGAGCGGCTCAAGGGCGAGCCCTGGGCGCGTGGAGGAGAGGCCATCGCGCGTATGGAGGGAGGGTTGTCGCGGCGGGAGCGGGAGTTGGCGCTCCGGAGGTTCAGGTCTGGACACGTCTTGCTCGCCACCGACGCCGTGAGTGAGGGCATCAACCTCCAGGACTACGCGCACCTCGTCGTGCACGCAGAGATCCCTTGGAACCCGAACCGCCTCGAGCAGCGGAACGGCCGCGTCGATCGGAAGGGCCAGACGGAGGAGGTCTTCGTCTGGAACGTCCTGCTCGCCGGCACGTACGAAGGGCGAGTGCTCGCGCGCGTTCTCGGCAAGCTCGAAGCCATCCGCAACGACGTCGGGAGCGCGAACGCGCTCGTCGGACGGCGGATCGAGCTCGACGTGCTTGGTCCCATGGTTCGCGAAGAGGATCTGCGAGGGCGCCTCGTGGCGGGGGGCGTCGAGGGAGACGCAGAGGAGACTGCGCGGTCCGTAGAGGAGCTCATCGACGACCGACGGCGGACCGAGGACGAATACCGTCGAAGGACGGGGCTCTTTGCAACGACGTTCGGGCCGGACGAGATCGTGGAGTACCGCGAGAACCTCCAGTCCCTACGACCAGACGCCGTCACGCCCGACGACACTGAGGACTACGTGCGCCGTCGGCTCGAAACACGAGGCATCGAGCTCGAACCCGATCGGGAGCGACCGAGTTGCTGGCGCCCTTGGCACGACGGACGGATCGAGCTTCACGCCGCGCGGGAAGCCCTTCGCCTCCATCCCGATGAGCCGGCGGATCGTGACAACCCGGTCCGGCCCTTCACCTTCGACCGCGACGTGGCGCTCGCCAAGCCCGAGGTGGCGTTCGTCTCGGCCCGCCATCCGCTCGTGCAGACGATCGTCGCGGCCGACCGACGTCGCCTCTGGCAGCCCGGAGCTGGGGGCATGCCAGGAAGGCTCGCGCACGGCGCGGCGGTTGAGCGCGAGGAGCTGGGCGCAGTCATCTTCGTCTTCGAGGGGCATCTCCAAGATGGCGGTGGTCAGCTCTTAGAGCGCCGGCTCCTGCCGGTCTACGTGTCACCGCAGGGCCACGTATCCCGCGTCGCCGATGACGACGGCCGGCGTGCCTTCCTCCCGAGGCGGGCAGAACCTCGCGCCGACGCTGCTTCAGAACGAGTCACGTGGGCGGCCGACCACCTGGAGGCGGCGGGAAGAGAAGCAGCAAGGCGCCTCGAAGCCCGCGCCGCAGAGCTTGAGGCAGAGCAGAGCCGCCGCGTGGAGGAGGCTCTCGCCTCGTTCGACGCTGCTCTGCCTCGGCGGAGGCGCGCTCTCGTCGATGCGATCGGCGACCGCCAGCAGGAGCTGGCACTTACCTTGGCAGAACGGCAACGGCAGACGCGCCTCCGCCGCAAGCTCGAGGAGTTCGACCATCGCACCGCGGCGGAGCGAGAAGCGATCGCAGCCCGAAGGGGCGTCCGCGTCGCCGCTGGGCGTTCGGGGCCGGTCCGAGAGATGGCCTGCCTCCTCCTCGTCGAGCCAGAGGAATGGGCATGACGGATTCAGGGACCGGCCCGCTCCCCGATCACGTTCGGGTGAACGGATCCATACCGGAGCGGTTTCTCCGCACAGACCTCGTCGCGGGGGACGTTGGCCGGCCCGAGTACTCCGACGAGGAGCGACGGCGCGTCGCGCGGCGCGTGCAGGCGGGGGCGAACCGGCTTCGCCCAGGCGAGGCACCGGGCGCCCAGGACGACGCGGGGCTGCGCGCACTGTTCGACGAAGTCCTCGGCTATCGGGACCGCCTCGTCGAGACGGACGGTGAGGACGTGGGCGACCTCGGCATCCTCCCCGCGGGTCGCGCCCTCGTCGCCCAGCCCTCCAACGGCGGTGCGATCGCGACCGAGCAGCCGGCCATCGGGCTTGTCCTACGCGCACCCTGGCGCACCGATCTCGACCGCAAGCAGCCGGCTGCGAGGTTCAACGTGTCTTGGACGGATGCGTTCGAGCGCGTGCTTGCCCGGCGAGGGCTCGGCTGGGGGATCGTTACGAGTGGCGACGCGCTGCGTCTCGTCCGCAGGGGTACCGAAGCCCGTGCCAGCTATTTGGAGTTCGACGTCGCGGCGATCGCCGAGGATCTCGACGCCGCAGATCCGACCTCCCGACGTTCGGCCCAGACCACGTTCGACCTCCTTGTGCTACTCGGCCGCGCCCGCGCCTTCGAGCCGAGGGAGCGGAAGAAGGGAGAGGCGCTCTCCGACCACGCTTGGATCGCGACGTTGGCCGACGACGACGAGCGCCAGGTCGGCAAGGACCTCGCTGAGCAGGTCTATCCCGCGCTCGAGTGGATCGTCCGCGGCCTGCTCGAACATCCGGCGAACGGACTCGGGAGTCTGCGGAGCGAGCAGGAACTACGCGAGGTCGAGCGTCAGGCGCTGACTCTCCTCTACCGGCTCCTCTTCCTCTTCATGGCGGACGCCCGCGAACTGACGCCGAGCCACCCCATCTACCAGAGGGGGTACGCCGCCCGGACCATCGCGCGCGAGGCCATCCGTGGATGGGAGCGCCTGAGCGAGGCCGAGCGCGCCGCGCGCGCAACGGAGGTCGCAACGTGGCGGACTCTTCAAGCGACCTTCCGGATCGCCCGTCACGGTGCGGTGCTGCCGGAGGGGGCCGAGCTCGCGGCGCTGGGTGGCGGGCTCTTCGCGGCCGAAGCGAGCCCGCTCCTCGAGAGCGCCGTCATCGGCGAGCATCACCTCGTCGAGGCCCTCCAGCGCCTGACCAGACGGCAAGTGCGGAGCCGCGGCGGGACGCGCGGCAAGTGGCTTCCCATCGAGTACGCGCGGCTCGACATCGAGCGGCTCGGCTCCGTATACGAGGGTCTGCTCGACTTCGAGCCGCGGATCGCCGGGACCGAGATGGTCGAGGTTCGGGTGAAGAGCGAGACGAGCGTCGTCGTGCCGGGGCACGATCTCGCGCGCGTTCTCGACGGACTCGATCGCGCGACTAAACGCAAGCCGCCGGCGGCCAGTGAGGAGAGCGAGGAAGAGGACGAGGAGCCCGAGGACGAGAGCGATCCCGAGAAGCCCGACGCGGATGAGCTGCCAATCGCGGCCGAGACCGAGGCACCCTGGGGCGGCGACCGCCGCGCGCTCCGCCGTATTCCCGCCGGTCGGTTCTACCTCGCGCCCTCCAGCGCCAGGCGGAAGGGATCCGGCTCCTACTACACGCCGGTCGCGCTCACGACGTACCTCGTCCGCGAGACACTCGGGCCGCTCGTCCGCGGCAAGAGTCCGGAGGAGATCCTGAGGTTGCGCGTGCTCGACCCGGCCATGGGCTCCGGGGCGTTCCTGGTAGCAGCGTGCAGGTTCCTCGGCGACGCCTACACGCGGGCCACCATCGACGCCGGGAGACTCACGGACGAGGAGGTCACCGAGGAGGTCCGCGCACTCCACCGCAGGTTGGTCGCGGAGAGCTGCCTCTGCGGCGTCGACCTGAACCCGATGGCGGTCGAGCTGGCCCGCCTCTCGCTCTGGCTCGAGACGCTCGCGAGAGATCGACCGCTCACGTTCCTCGACCATCGTCTAAGGCCCGGCAACAGCCTCATCGGCGCGCGGCTGCGCGACCTCGACGGCATCCCGGACGAGGCGTTCGAGATGCTCCCGCGGAGCGCGACGAAGGCCCAGAAGGCGCGAGCCCGCGACCTCAAGAAGCGGAACGCGAAGGACCAGAAGGCCCTGCGCAGCAGCCAGGTCGTCATGCCCGGCTTCGGTCTGGAAGCGGAGCTCGCGGCGCCGGTCGACCTCGTTCGGCGGGAGCTGGGCGCACTCTCCGGCCCGAGCGACACGGTCGAAGAGGTCCGCGCGAAGGCCGAGCGTTACCGCCGCATGCGCGAAGACGACCACTCGTTCAAGCGGCTGAAGCAAACGCTGGATCTGTGGTGCGCGGCCTGGTTCTGGCCGCCCGACGCTTCGGTCGATCGCCCGACGTCGACCGCCTTTCGGCGACTCGCCCACCGCATCTGGGGCCGCGCCGAGGGCGCGTCCGCCGAGGATGATGCGGCGCTCACCTTGGCGTCCGAGGTCGCCGAACGGCGCCGGTTCTTACACTACGAGCTTGAGTTCCCAGATGCCGCCGGTGCGCTTGGAAGCGACCCGGCTCGCGTGGCCTCGTTCGATGCCGTCATCGGCAACCCGCCGTGGGACAAGATCGAGGCGCACCCCAAGGATTTTTTCCCGAACTACGATCCACTATTCCGGACCTACGACCCCGCACAAGCACGCGCCGCCGAGGAGTACCTGACGGTAACGACCGAGATCGACACGAGCTGGAAGCGCCTCATGGATGAGGCAGATCTTCTCTCCGCCTGGACACGGACGGCTCCAGGCTACTTGAACCAGGTTGGGGGGCGCGCGCCTAACGTCTACCGCCCCTTCGCCGAACGCGCGATCCGCCTTCTGCGCACTGGTGGACGGCTCGGCTTCGTCCTTCCCGCGAACCTCTGCGCCGAGGACGCCGGCGTTGGTCTTCGGAAGCTCTGGTTGACCGAGAACCGCTGGGTCTTGGCGCGGGTCTTTGAGAACCGCGAGAAGATCTTCCCGATTCACCGTAGCTTCAAGTTCGGCGCGTTCGTCGTCGAGGCGGGTGGAGCAACCGAGGAGGTTGACGCGGCCTTCATGCTGCACCGCTTCGACCAGATCGAAGACCCAGGCGAGGCGCGCCTCCGTCTCACGATGGACTTCATCCAGAGCTTCTCGGCCAAGAGCCTCGCGCTCCTGGAGTTCCGCCGCGGTCGCGATGTCGAGATCGCAAGAAGGCTGTGGGCTGCGGCCCCTGCACTTGGAGAGGAAGTTGAAGGTCGTTGGAGGCTCAAGTTCGGCTACGACCTGAACGGCACTCATCAGCGTAGCCTCATGAACACCGCTGGCCATGGGTATCCCTGTCTCGAGAACAAGATGTTCTGGCAGTTCGACCACCGGCTCCGCGAGCCGACTCGCTGGTCCGCGCCAGAGATCGTTAGGCCCTTCCTAGCCGAGCGCGAACTCAAGCGTTGGCGCGCCGCGTGCCGGGACCTGCTCGGAGTGGACCCTGACGACGATGCCGCCCAGGACTTGCCACTTCAATGCGACGGCTACCGCATCGCCTATCGTGACATTGCGCCCAACACGAACCAGCGCACCCTAATCGCAGCGGTAATTCCCCCTGGATGGCTCACGACGGAAGCGGGACCGGGCGCCTTCGGCTTCGAGTACTTCCGAGACGCCGCGAGAGTCGTCGCCCGCCCGGCATTGAAGGCCGCCGAGTGGCTGGTCGTCTCGGCGCTGTTGAACGGCCTCACGGCGGACTTCGCGATGCGCCTGCTGAATACGGGTACCCACGTCAAGATCCACCATCTAGCCCGGCTTCCCGTTCCGCGGCTGACAGGCGGCGAGTCCGTCTTCGACGCCCTCGTCGGACCTGCCGGACGGCTGACGTGCACGACTTTCGATTACGGGGACTTGTGGCAGAGCGCGATGGGCACACCCTGGACCCCCGACGTCGCGGCCCACGACGAAACTGAGCGCCGCCTCCTCCGCGCCGAGATCGACGCGATCGTCGCCCGCATCTACGGCCTCGACCGCGACGATCTCGAGTACATCCTCTCGACCTTTGAGGCCCTGCGGAACACCGAGGTCCGCGAGCAAGGAGAGTTCCTCACGCGCCGCCTCGTCCTCTCCGCGTTCGATCGGCTCCGCCCGGACTTCACCTTCGAGTCGGAGTAGCGGGGGCGGATAACGGGAGGTCCTTCACCAGGCGGCCAAGCGACGCCTCGATGCGCGCCAAGTGCTTCGGCCAGTCCCGCATCTCGTCGTGGGGGAAGTACTCCGCGGGCACCTTCCGCGTAGGCGTCTTCACGACGCACTGCCTCCTGGCCTCCTCTACCGCCGCGCGCCAAGCAGCGGTGCTCGCGAGGGCAGAAGAGAGCTCCTCGCGCCCGTGGGCCAGCGCGCCGAGGGCGAGGCGCCGGCCGTGTTCCTTCTCCAGCGCGCGGCGGTAGCTGAGGCCGATGACTTCCGCCAGCTCCACTGCGTGTCGAGTGAATTGGTCCATCTCCGTGCGGACGGCAGACCACGAGTAGTTGTCCAGGACACCGAGTCGCATCTCGCGCAAGACCACATCGCCTCGCATCTCCAAGACCTGCTGGAGGCACGCCCCGATCTGGAGGGCGTTCGGCACGCCGGCGATCCACGCACCCTCGACGTGTCTCCGGAGCCTCTTCATGTGCCGCGACCAGAACCCCTTGAGCGCGTCGCTGAGCTCGACGCGAAACGGGCGGAAGTCGGTCACGCCCATCCGGGCGGCAATGCTTCCTGGGTCGATCCCGCCGACGGTGAGACGCACGGCGTACGCCGGCGCGACCTCGACGACCGGGATATCCACGAACCAGAGGAACTCGATGAGGCGTTGCACGTCGCCGCTGTCGGTGAGGACCCTGCTCAGCGCGGCGCGGAAGCCAGACGCGCTCTGCTGGGCGAGCGCGAGGAGCCGCCTGCCGACCCGACCCGCTCCGGTCGCGCGATCGACGATGTCCTCGAGCAACACCGCATTGCTGACCGGCTCGCCGGCGGCGCCGACGAGCTGCACGACGGCGGCGGGGCCGAGCGACTCTTCGGGCTGCGGAACTCGCTCGGTCCGGAACACCGTGTCCACGCGCGCCATCGCGACCTGCGTCTTGCCGGAAGACCGCGCGATCATCACGCGAGGTGGCGAGTTCTGCTGCTCGCCCTCGGCCTCCACGACGAGACGGTCGCCGGCTCTTCGGGCAGACACGAGCGTCCAGGGGTACTCGGGTGCCGTCGGTTCGACCTCGTCGGGTTGACTCACGTCCAGCTTCCCGAGGTCGATGTCGCGGAGGTTGGCGACCCCGTCGAAGAGTCGCGCCCGCGGAGGGCGTCGCGCTCGGGGCGCAGAGCGGAACGCGACGAGCTCCACGTTCCCCTCGGGATAGTCGAGTGCGAGACCCGGCATGGTGCAGTTCGCGCTCCCGAAGACCGCCCAGTCCCTTCGCCTGCCTCGGAGAACGAGCGCCTTGGCGTGAAGGAACCGCTCCTCCTCGAGGAAGGACGCGACTTGGGCCGTGAGGCAGCCCTCGTGCGCGGCCGCCCAGCGCGCGAGGGCGTCAGCAGGCGCGGTGCTCGTGCGGTCCTGCACGATGAGCTCGATCGTCGCTCCCTTGAACGCGGCGCGGATGATGTCGAAGACTGCCGGAGAGCGATCGAAGTACGGGCTGACGACGACGACGTTCTCGATCTCGTCGCCCGCCGCTTCGACCTCGCGGACGACTTGCGCGAGGATCGAGCCGTCGTAGCTGCTCAGGAGGTGGTCGCCGTTCCTGTTGGTCGGTCCTTGAAGCTGCGGGCAGCGAAGCAGCGCATCCTGGAGACGACCGCGCGCCCCCGAAGAGGAGCGGTGGCCCAGGGCGCGGCCCAAGAATGAGGCGGCCTCGACGAAGACGCTCGGCGGCGCATCGCCATCCACCGTCCACCGCCACGAGTCGATGAGCTCGATGTTCCTCGTCAGTCCGGCGCCGGTGAGGTTCGCGGACCCGACGACGAGGAGCCACTCGATGTCGGACAGCGCGAGCAACAGCTTGGGATGGAAGCACTGCCGACCGCGAACGGGCTCGACGAGGTAGGTCCGGTTCGCGTGTGGCGAGCGGTAGCTCCCACCCACGAGGCAGCGATCATGCACGCGCCCGTCGAGCAGTAGGAGGATCTCGTCGGCACCTCCGAAGAGCGTCGTCTCTCGGAGCACGTACTCGTCGAAGAATTGCGGGTCGAACTCGTAGGTCGCGACGAAGACCTCGTCGAACTCCTCATCGAGCAGATCGAGGAGCGCGACGGAGCCCTTCGAGGAGTTAGATGGCATCACCGAGTCTCAGCAGCTCGCGCCGCAGGTCCTCGCCGTCCGACGCCAGGCGTAGAACGGCCTTGGCTCCCGATCCTCGGGTCTCGATGAGGCCCAGGTCCTGGAGGAGCCTGCACGCGCTCTCGAAGCGGGACGCCGGGGGCGCAGGATCGATGGGCCCCTCGTAGACGAGGCGTGCTCCGCGCTCTTCGATGCGCCGGCCCTCGAGGCGGTGCCTCCCGAAGAGCGTGCGCTTGTGCTGCTCCACGATGAACTCGTCGATGAGCCGATAGACGAACTCCTCGATCCCGACGCTGCCCGACTCGGCACCGAGAAAGCGGGGGCGAACGACGCCCAGCCAGAGATCGCCGCGAGCCGCGAACATGAGCTTCCGTTCGGCGACCCGAAAGCGGAGAGATCGGACCGACAGCGCGGCGAGCCCGAGAAGGGCGGTCGCGAGTCGGAAGCTGGGCTCTACCGTCTCCTGCGTCCCGTCTGCCTCGTGCAACAAGTCGAGGAGTGAGGTCTCGCTGCGAACCTCAGTCGGCGGATGCTCTCGGGAGAACGCAGTGCCGCCCCCCTCGTCGAGCGCGCCGGACCAGACTGTGCCGACGAGGTCCTTCACCGTGGCCGCGCCCTGGGTCGCCTTCCGGAACTCGGTCTGCTTTACGAGCCGTTTGGCGATGTCCGCGAGCTCCAGTCCGTCGGGTGCCGCGCGCAGGAAGTCGGTCACCGCCTTGCCCACGTGCTCCAGGAGCCGACCGAAGAACGCATGAAGCTGGAACCCGCGCCAGGTCTCCGCCGCCTCCACGAGCTGGGTTGGTACGACGTACTCCTCGGGGCGCTCCCCGTGCGTGTAGTAGAGGATACGCTCGAGCAGCCAGTACGTTGCCCCGGAGTCTGCCGGCAGCGCACGCCCTTGTCTGGCGGCGAAGTCGAGCAGGTCGAGGAGCAAGGTCAGCGTCTGCCGCTGCGCATGCGGTTGAGCGGCGGCGTCCCCGACCCGGACGAACAGCAGGTTACGGATGAGGTCGCGCTCAGCCCGAGCCTGCGCGAGCGAGCACAGGCACGTCCTGCCCCCCAGGTCGCGCAACACATCGAGCTCGAGCACCTTCTCGTCCGCGAGGCCCTCCTTGCCGTATCGAGTCCGGGAGACGGCGGCGGCGAAGTGCGCCGCCAGCTCCTCCCCGAGCGGTGTGAGCAGGTCGCCCCGCTCGTCGCGCGCCACGACGCCCAGGTTCCCGAGGGCGCCGCCGTAGTACTGGCCGAAGCCGCCGAGGGCTTCCGACGGCAGCGGCTTGAATCCGAGCTCCACCGCGGCCCCCGACTCCGTCGGCCACTTCCTCGCCGCCTGACGGCGCCCGACAAGTTGTCCGAGCGCGTCGTAGTCCTCCTTCGGGTGGTGCGAGTAGCAGGCGAGCAGGTACGCGGCGTCGCGGCGCTGGAAGGCGGCGACGTAGCGTGCTCGAGATCCCGAGCCCATCTCTGCGCGCGCCTCGCGGACCGCCCACGGGTAGAAGGAGTAGTAGCGAGCGCGCGGCGTCTGCGTCGTGAGCCCCGGCAGCATCGCCTCGACGATTCGTCCGGAGACGACCGCCACGCCGAGCGGATCACGGCCCTGGCCCTCGGACTCCTGCTTCTCGGTCCAGAGCGGCAGGCGAAGGAGCTCAGGCGTCCCGGTGGCGCGCGACTCCATGCTCGATGAACAGGATATCCGCCTCGGACCTGGCAGGGTGAGCTACCGGGTGCGGATATCCAGAGCGTAGTATCCCGCCGGCATGGACCCCTTCCGGTTGGCCGAGGCCGTCACTCGGGACTACCGCTCGTACCTCCGATCGGCCTTCCCGATCCACGACGAGCGGCTCCGCGGCCTGCTCGACGAGCGGATCGAGCACCAGCACCTCCTGTGGAAGGGGCCGTACGTCGGGCTGAGCCCGGACTACCGGCCGGGGAAGAAGGCCGCCGACATCGCGGGGCTGGACGCGCGGATCGTGGCCAAGTTTGCGTCGTGGACGCTGCACGTCCACCAGGTCCGTGCCATCGAGCGGCTCGTGGGGTCCGAACCCGCCCCGACGCTCGTCGCGACGGGGACGGGCAGCGGCAAGACCGAGGCGTTCTTCCTCCCGCTCTTGGACTATTGCCTGCGCGCGCGCGACCGCGGGGAACGGGGCATCAAGGCGCTCCTCTTGTATCCACTCACCGCGCTGACGAACGACCAGTTCAAGCGGTTCAGGCGCTACCTCGAAGGGACGGGCGTCACGATCGGCCGCTACACGGCCGAGACACCTCGGGAAAAGGCCCAGCGAGACCCGGAGCTGCCGGCCTTCGTGCGCGGCACGCGCGAGGAGATCTGGGAGGATCCTCCGGACATCCTGATGTGCCACCCAAAGATGCTCGAGCTGCTCCTCACGCGGCCCGAGGATCGCGAGCAGATGTTCGCCGAGGCTCCGCTGCGGTGGCTCGTCGTGGACGAGGTGCACACCTGCACGGGCACCTTCGGGGCGGAGCTGGCGCTTCTCGTCAGGCGCCTACGCGCCGTGACCGAGCGGGCCGGAGATCGGGACCTCGTCTGCATCGGCACGAGCGCGACCCTCCAGCGCGACCATCACGGGCAAGTGCCGGAGCCCGCCTACGAGAAGCTCTGCCGCTTTGCCACGAAGCTCTTCGGGTGCTGGTTCGGTGGAGACGCCGCTGCGTGGCGGCAAGCAGTCGTCACCGAGGAGCTCGCGGAGCCGCCGGCGCCGGAGGGCGAGTTCCCGCCCGCCGTCGAGATCTCGGACGCGGACCTGGCAATGCTCGCGAGCGGTCCGGACGCCGATGTCGAGCGTGTCGCTGACCGAATGATCGGCGCCCGGCTGTCGGGCACCGGAGAGCTCGGGACGCGACTCGCGGACCGCCTCGAGCGCCACCCGGCTGTCTGTTGGCTGCGCCGCAAGCTCCAGGTTCCCAGGACGGTCGAGGAACTGGTGGCGGAGTGGAGGACCGACGTACCGGGTCGCACGATGCTGCGGCCCGAGGACTCCGCTAGCGAGATCCGTGCATGGTTGCTGCTCGGGTCACGCGCGGTGCGGCACGACGTCGAGACGCGCTCGGAGGTCGGACGTGTCTTGCGGCCGCGTCTGCACCTCTTCGTCCGAGGTCTGCAACACCTTCGACGATGCACGAACCCTGAGTGCGGCGCGCTCGTCGAGCGCGGGCAGCCCGTGTGTGGCGCGTGCGGGTCGCTGTCGAGGCCGCTCAAGATCTGCCGTCACTGCGGACAGGACTATTTCGGGCTCGAGACCCCAGGGGAACTGCCCCTCCGCGGCGGGGACCTCCATCCACTTCGCGACGAGGGCGCCGGCGAGGACGACGATCCCGAGGACGACGAGGGTGCCGTTCCGGGCCCGGACGCCGACGAGGAAGAGGCCGAGGTGTGGCCGGCCGGTCCGCTCCACATGGCGTGGACGCTCCACGATAGGCGTGGCGCTGTCGAGCTGGCCGATGTCCAGGTCACCGGAGACGACGAGGAGGATGACGCGGAAGCCGAGGATCCGGCGGAACGCCGCAAGGTTGGGTTGCGACCCCTCTGGTACTGCACCGCATGCGGCCACGGCCGCGTCGGCGGCGGCGCTGGCCGCTGCACCAACCCGGCCTGCCGTCGCGCGGACCTGGTGCGTGCGTGGGCGTTCTCTGGTCGGCCGATCGTCTGTCCGGCGTGTGCGGGTCGCTACGGGACCAAAGAGGTCGTCACGCCGCTCGCGACAGGGGCCGCCGCCGCGGTTTCGACGATCACATCCTCGGTCGTTGAGCACCTCGAGCCCGCGTGGCGCAAGGTGCTCATCTTCGCCGACTCCCGTCAGGAGGCGGCCTTCCAGGCGGGATACCTCGAGGACAAGCACGAGGGCTTCGTGCGCCGTCAGGTCGTCATGCGGGAGCTGCTGCGCAGGAGCGAGATGCCCCTGACGCACGCCGCCGAGTACGTCCTCGACCGGATGGTCTCGCAGCACATCGTCGATGACCCCGCGAACAAGGACGAGCGCCGGGACAAACGGGACACCCTCACCTGGCAGTTGCTCGTCGAGTTCGCCAGGCGCACGACCCGGCGCGTCAACCTCGAGGGGCTCGGCCTCGTCCGCGTCCGCTACGAGGGGCTCGACGACGTGCCGCGCTCCAGCGGCGCCGCAGGGAAGATCAAGGACGTGCTCGGCATCGACGACGAGACGTGCGCGCGCCTACTCGGGGCGTTCCTCGACGAGATGAGGACGCGCCGCGCGGTCGATCACCCGTTCCTCTGCTCCTACCTGTCGCCGGACAACGACACGGTCCGCCGGCTCGACCTCACCGTCGCGGCGTTCGAGAAGCGGCCGGTCGGGTACGTGCAGACGGTCGGCGCCCATGGGAGCAAGCAAGACTCTGGCAAGCCCTACGGCCGCCGTGGGTGGTGGCCGGCGAAGGGAGCTCCGGGGGCGTTCGAGCGGCTCGTCGCGGGCCTCATGCCCGAGTCGCAAGATGATCGGGAACGCAAGGCGCAGCGCGAGCGCGCTCGCGAGGTCATCGCTCTGGTGGTCGAGGCCCTCTCCCACCCTGGCGGCACGCTCCAGCCTTTCATTCGTGTCGAGGATATCGGCTCGTCACGGGAGCGACAGCCGGCCTGGATGGTCAACCACCGCCGCGTCGTCCTCGCACCGGCGCTCGAAGGTGCGACGACGCGATGTGGAACTTGTCGGACGGTGATGGGCCATCCGGTCGGGTCGAGGTGTGTCCAGTACCTCTGCGAGGGCCGCCTCGTCCCTTTCCGCGCGCCGGCGGACGACTACTACGTCGCGAAGTACACGACGGCAGATCCGGTCGCGATCCGGACCGCGGAGCACACGGGCCAGATCGAGGGTCGAGTCAGGGCGCGCATCGAGCGGGACTTTCTGGAGGGGAAGATCCAGGCGCTCGCATGTACGCCGACCATGGAGCTCGGCGTGGACATCGGCGACCTCGCCGCTCTCGTCTTGCGCAACGTGCCGCCGCTGGCTGCGAACTACGCGCAGAGAGCGGGCCGGGCGGGCCGGAGCGGCGCGCGAGTCGCGCTCATCGTCACCTACTGCGCCATCACCCCCCACGACCAGAACTTCTACGACCACCCGTCGGACGTCATTCGCGGGCGGATCGATCCGCCCGACATCGCACCTGACAACCCGGCCCTCGTCGCGCGGCACGTTCGGGCGCTAGCCCTCGAGCAGGTGACGACCCGCAGGAGCGACCGGCTCCAGATCCCGACGATCCTCCGCAGGTGGCTCTCCGGAACGACGCCGGCGTACGTCCTCACGGGTGACGGCCCTCTCAGCCAAGCGATCATCGCGCGAGCTGAGCAGATCGGGGATCGGGCGAAGAAGGTCTTCGAGGCTGACCGGAAGCGTCTCGACATGGGCTGGTTCGACCGCCTGCTCGAGGAGGTGGTTCCCCGCACGGGCGAAGCGATCCACGTCGCGCTCCAGGAGGTCGTCGATGAGCTCAACATCCTCTTGGCCCGCCTGAACGAGCTGGTGGCCGAGGGGCCGGCGGCGTACGAGGGATCGAAGGCACGCGAGATCCGCCAGCTCCAGGCTCGAACGATCTACCTCTACGGGAGCGACGCGCCTCGAACCGGGGACCGGGGACCGCGGAACCTCTACCCACTCGGTTATCTTGGAGAGTCCGGGGTCCTTCCGGGCTACGCGCTGCCCGGAGTCCGCATCCGCTGCTTCACGGACCGGCAGTCGGAGCCGCTCGCGAGGGGCGCCGAGATCGGGATCGCGGAGTACGCACCCGGGAACACGATCTACATGGAGGGGAGGAAGCTCGTGGTGGTCGGACTCCTGGGTGGGTTCGACCCGACGATGTCGCCGGGTGCAGCGGGACGCGCGGAGAGGGGGACCGCCCCGTACCGCGTCTGCCGGCACTGCGACGTACTCGTCCTGCGTCCCGACCGCGGCACGTGCGAGTGGTGCCGCGAGGAGCTAGCCGACGTGCAGAACCTCGCGTGGCTGCGTGCGACGCGCGCCCGAGCCGACGTTCACATCACGTCGAGCGAGGAGGGGCGAGCCCACGATCGCTACGAGCTCCGGATGCTCCTGCCCGATCGAGACGCGCGAGGGCGCACCTTCGAGCACGTGGTCCACGAGCGCGCGCCGTTCACGCTCCGTCACTTTGCGCGCGTGCCGGTCTACCTCGTCAACCAGGGGCACAAGAAGCGGTCGGGGGGAGTCCTGACGTTCCGCATCTGCCCCGAGTGCGGGCTCGCGGAGCAGCCGTATGCTCGAGACCCGGAGAGGATCCTGGAACTGCATCAGCGCGCTCGATGTCCCGGCGCGTTCACCCCAGTGCACCTCGCGGCCAAGCTCGACGTGGAGGCGCTCACGGTGACCGTCCCGCGCGACGCGCTCGTCGTCGGTTGGGACGAGCTGCGCCTCCGAGAAGACGATCCCGAGGACATGCGTGCCGCGTACGCCTTCGACGACCGGGAAGAAGCGACGAGCGTGGATCCGGTCTCGGCCGCTCTGGCGGTGCGCGAGGTGCTCCTCGCCGGATCGCGGCAGCGTCTCGCAGCGCGCGAAGGAGAGCTGCGCGGCTTCGAGCGTCTCGTGCACGCTCCACCTCCCGACGGAGTCGGTGAGCCGCCGGTCCGCGCTGTCGAGGTCGTCCTCTACGACGCGACGCCCGGCGGGAGCGGTCTCATCGGTCGCATCGTTCGCGACTTCGCTGGCGTCGCGGAGGCGGGGCGAGATGCCCTCGAGGGATGCACGTGCCACGTCCGCGCGCGGTCCTGCTACGGCTGCCTGCGTCGCTACGGGAACCAAAGGATGCACGATGTGCTCGACCGACGGCTCGCCATCGCGTTCGGGAAGCGGCTCGTCCACACGACCGAGGGCGAGGTGCGGGAGGTCCTCCCCGAGGCGGTCATCGCGACGGCTGCTCCGCTCCCAGCGGCCGAGCCTGTCGTGCCGGCGATGTCGATCGAGCCCGACCGACAAGCGATGGAACGGCGCTTCCGGGAGCTCTTCATCGCCAGCGGCATCCCGGTCCGCTACCGCGACGCGGAGACCGGCGACCCGGTCGTTCGTGGGCACCCCAAGGGCGCCAACGTGGCGGTTTGGCCGGACGACGCGGTCCTCGACGAGCAGCACCGGATCCAGCTCCCTGGAGGCCGATGGACGATCGCCGACTTCGCGTACGCCAGCCGCAAGTGCGCCATCTACTGCGACGGGGCGACGTTCCACGCGCCCACCCAGGCCACCGCGAACTGGAAGCGCGACCTCGAGATCACGAACGACCTCCAGGACGAGGGATGGCGCGTGAGCCGGTACACCTGGGACGACCTGGAAGACGGCAGCAAGGTGCAGGCGCTTCTCGCTCGGACTCGGAAGTGGGCCGGGCAATGACCGCGTCGGGCATCGGCCTCTTCGTGTGTCACAGCAGCATCGACTCGGATCGAGCGGAACGAGCTCGGGGCGCTGGTCGAGCGCGCGACCTGGAACGGTCGTCACCTCTCCGTCTTCCTGGACAGGTGGGACATCGCCCCTGGCGAGAACATCGTCGTGAAGTTCAACGAACGTCACGGCGAGGCCGACGACTTCGCCGCTTGACGCACCTTCGCCGACGAGCTCCGCCGCCTGTTCGGCGAGACCACCAAGAGAACCAAGGCGTGACGCAGGCGCGAGGCACGCTGCGCGGGAGCAGGCCCGGCATGCCGGGGAGGCGGGCGGGATGAGCAGGCGGACGCTGAGCGCGTTCTCGATGTTCCCTTACTTCACGAAGTCGAACGCGAAGTCCGACGAGCAGAAGCGACTCCAGGGGCTCTTGTATGCCTTGAAGAACGGAACCCAGGTGACAGACGGACGCGGCAAGCACCAAGACGCGACGAAGTGGTTCGCGGACCTAGTTCGGGATGAGGTCGGAAGCCACGTCCCGGTCGAGTTCCTCGACAAGGAGGTGTTCGTGGTACCAATGCCCACGTCGGCCGTAACTGCTGCTCCACCATCTCGAGGAGCATGGCCGATGTTCGACGTGGCGATGCGCTGGGACGAGGCCAAGGTAGTGGCGGGCGCAGGCCCCGTCTTGCTGCGAAAGAGCGCCGTCCAGAAATCCCACGCGGTCTCCTCCGACAAGCGCGCCTCCGTCGAGACGCACGCGACCTCGGTGAGCGTGGACCTGAAGATGGTCCCCAGGGGTTGCGCGATCACGATTCTCGACGACGTCGTGTCGTCGGGAACCAACGTCATGGGAGCCACGGTCGCCCTCCGGCGCGGCGGCTTCACCGGCGAGGTTCGAGTCATGACGGCGACCCACACGGTCAGCGCCGACTACGCTGGCCGCGACATCGTGTCGGCGAAGAGCCTCATCGTTTGGCTTGAAGGCCGGAAGGAGCGGGCGTGGCGACCGTCCGAGGAGATCGAGTTCGTGAGCTGGAAGTAGACCCGCGAGTACCCGCGAGGACGGCCCAGAAACGAAGCCCGCGCGGACGCGTGGAACCGGTGTGCTAGGGTCCAGACGTGACGCCCGCCAAGCGGACCGGTGCCGAGACGGTCGACGACCAACGGGTGAATCTCCTGGCGCTCTGCGCCGTGCCGGGCATGAGCTGGAGCCTGGTCGCACGCGAGGCGCTGCGGCCGGGCGGCGTCCACGAACTCCGGGAGGGCAGGCCCCGAGAGCGGTCGGACGAGGCCGCGGACGCCGTGGCGTCCATCGCGAAGGCCGCCGCCGAGTTCCCGAAGCACGTGGACCGGGTCAGGGCGGAGCTCGCGAGCGCAGCGAACGCGGGCGCCCGGCTCACGACCGTCCTCGACGACGACTACCCGCCGAACCTGCGCGTCATCTACAACCTCCCGCCCTTCCTCTTCTACCGCGGCGTTCTAGAGCCAGACGACGCGAGAGCCGTCGCGGTCGTGGGCACCAGGAGCGCGAGCGCGGACGGCCTCCGCCGCGCACGGGCGGTCGCGCGAGGTCTGGCCCGCGACGGCGTCACCGTACTCTCGGGCCTCGCCAAGGGTATCGACGCGGCTGCCCATCGCGCGACCCTCGAGTCCGGGAGCCGGACCATCGCGGTCCTGGGCACGGGCATCCTCCGCTGTTATCCGAAGGAGCATGAGGCGCTCGCCGAGGAGATCGCCCAAAAGGGGGCGCTGGTTTCCCAGTTCTGGCCGTCGGCGCCGCCGACACGAACCTCCTTCCCGATGCGCAACGTGGTGATGTCCGGGCTCGGTCAGGGGACCGTGGTCGTTGAGGCGTCCGTGACCTCCGGGGCGAAGATGCAAGCGCGGCTCGCGCTGCTGCACGGGAAGAAGGTCTTCCTGATGCGCAGCCTGGTCGCCGAGCAGTCCTGGGCCCGGAGCTACGTCGATCGTGGGGCGATCGAGATCGCGAGCGTCGCAGATGTCGTCCGAGACCTCCGGACCAGGAAGGCGGTCGAGCTCCTCTCCGAGCAACGGCAGCAGCTCCTCTTCGACGCTCTGTGAAGCACGTCGACCTGGACAAGCTCGAACCGAAGCCGGCGCGCTTCGGTGAGTGCCAGGGCTGCGCGTACCTGGCTGGCGGCTCGGCGGCGATCTGCTTCGCGTGCGCCAGCCGAGACATGGAGCCGTTGCCGTCGGAGCGGTGCAAGGTCTGCGACCAGCGGTTCATCCTCGGAAAGTGCCCGAACATCGTTTGCTCCTTCACCGACAGGCACTTCGACCGCGTCTCGGCGATCTCGATGCGGTCCGGGCCGCTCGAGGCCGCGATCAACCGCTACAAGTACGAGGAGCGACGCGCCTGGGCGACGATCTTCGGGCGGATCCTCGTCGGCTACCTCGACGACAACCCCGGGTACTGGTGGACGTTCGACTTCATCGTCGCGAGCCCGACCTACGTGGGACAGGGCGGCCGATCCTGGGACCACGTCGGACTCGTCCTCGAGAAGGCGGACGTGGAGGCGGGGGGCCGGTGGCCGTTCGATGTCGCCTCGCCGCGCGCCATCACGCAGGTGTCGCCGACGGAGAGGTTCGTCGACAAGGGCTGGAAGGAGCGAAGAGCCATCGCGGAAGGCCCGCTCCGCGAGGCGCTTTTGGTCCCCGACCCGGATCGCGTCCGCGGGAAGCGGATCGTCGTGTTCGACGACGTCTTCACAGAGGGACTGCGGATGCGCGAGGTGGCGAGGGCTCTCGTTCTCGCCGGGGCGAGCGCGGTCGAGGAGATCGTCCTGGCGCGCCAGCCGGCTCCAGCGGAGTGGGGACCTTGACGCGGGATCGCGAACGGGAGGCCATCGAGAGACGGAGCCGGGAGATCGCCGCGCCCGAGACGAGCGATTCGGGACGGTCATCGTGCGCGCGTCCGAGGTCTCGGCGGCGGTCGGCAACGTGATGGGGCAGGACCTCGCTTCGCACGGCTTCATCAGGCGCCGCGACGGGAAGTTCGTGCGCACGGTGGACGAGGGCATCGCGCATATCGTCGATCTACAGAGGTGGAAGGGGTGCAGTTCGCTGCGATGGGGCGTCTCCCTCGCGTCCGTGCCTCACGACTGGCGGGCACGGCCCAGGTTCCACCGGACACTCGCCGTTCCACTGTATGATCCGCCCATGGATTTCGCCCTCGGGAACCGCATCATTGAGCTGCGGAAACGGGTCGTTGCACACTTTGACCACGGCAACTGGGAGGAGATCGGCCTGCTAACCGGATTCTCGGACCTGATCACTCGTCACCCTCGGCTGCTTCGCAGCTTGTCGTGGGGTGACGAGGACTATGACGGAAACGTGCTCTCCGTGTTGCGCGCGATAGGTGAGCAAGAGCCCGCGACCATCGGCATCTTCGAGTCTTACCTTGACGAGAAATTCCCGGGCGAGGCGGTCTACGTTTCAGCGAAGCCGGCCGAAAAGAAAGTCACCTTCGCGCCTCATGTGTTCCACGTCCCTGACCTCAACGTCGAGCCCGACCTGGTCTCGGTCATGATGCCCTTCGCGCGCGAGTTCGACCCCCCACATGCGGCGATCAAGGCGGCGTGCGTCGAGAACAGGCTCCGTTGCTTGCGGGGCGACGACATCTGGGAAGAGAGCACGATCATCCAGGACATTTTCAACCTGATATTTCGCTCGCAAGTGGTCGTCGTCGACTTCACGGGCAAGAACCCGAACGTCATGTACGAAACCGGCATCGCCCACACCCTCGGCAAACACGTCGTGCCGATCACTCAAGCACTTTCCGACGTGCCATTCGACATGAGGCACCATCGGGCGTTTATTTATCTGCCCAACCGCGAGGGCTTCGCCGCGCTCGAAGCAGGCCTGAAGAAGAAGCTCAAACAGTTCGCACTGCTCACCTAGTTAGACGCACACCTCCGCACCAAAAGTCGGTCTCCGCGAAGACGCGGAGATCCCGAAGTTCCGTGACGCGGGGGGCGACGGGGCCCAGCTTCCTCGGCGAGGGGCCATTTGTGAGCCGCTTGGTGGTTCCAGAAATTCTGCTGCGGATCGTTCCGGAAATTCTGCGGCATCCCGCACGAGGGGTTCGGGGGGATCGCAAGGTAGGAGACGGGCATGATCCGCGCGTTGGCGAGGACCTCCAGCGGCGGTGGATCGTGGGACGCAGGGGAGATGCTCCCCCTGCTGAAGCGACACGAGATTCAAATTCTGCTCGCGGCCGGATTCTCGCCGACCGAGGTGGCCGGGCGGGCCGGCGTCTCCCTCGATACCGTCAGGCGAGTGAAGAAGGAGGACATCGTACCGCAAGTCGACGACCGCGCACGGCGGCGTGAGCGCGGCATCGGGCGGCCGCCGAAGGCCGCGGCGTTCGGCGAGAAGGTTCGCGCCTGGCTCGAGGCCGTCGTCAGCTGGAACATGAGACACCTCGTTCGACTCCGGACCCCCGAGGTGCGGACGAGGCGGCTCGTGGCCGCGGTGAACCCCGCGCTGGGCTGAGTGTCGATGGCTGGACGCGTCGCAGCCGGGCCTCGGAAACCACTCGTCCGTGCTCCAGCCCGGCTGACCTCCGCGTGCGAACACGGATGGCCTTCGGACCCTAACCGACTTGGCCACGAGTCCGTGCCGCGATCGGGACCGCCTGGGCCGGCGGCCGTGGAACAGGTGCGGAAGTCCGACCCCCCTTCGTCTTGCAAGTCCGCGCGGAGCCGGTGCTTTTGGGATTCGGCCAAAGGACTGTTAATCCGCTTGTCGCAGGTTCGAGTCCTGCCGCCGGAGCGAGATCGTTCGGCTTTCGACCGGATTTGCCGGAGGCGGGGCCGACCGCTTGTCCCACGACGGTAACCGATCTATATTGATCGATGCGTGGCGAAGAAGGGGACGAAGGCGCCCGGCAAAGGCCGTAGTGCACTAGGCGGTGGACGCAAGCGCGTCCTGGTGGTCCTGTTCGTCCCGAGCGTCGAACGCTACGGAGCGGCGCCGATCGACCAGTCGCGCTGGGTGGATTTCGGCTCTGGAGATGTTCGGGCGTGTGTTCGGGGGCGCGACCGCTTACCCGAAGGCGAAGGGCATCTGGCGCGACGACGAGCGCGGCGGCGCAGTGGTAAAGGACGAGCCGGTCGTCGTTCACTGCTACACGACGCCGGCCGACATTCAGGAGGCACGCAACCTCGCCGAGCTCGGAACTTTCTGCAGGAAGATGGGACGCGAGGCTTGCCAGGGAGAGGTCGGCCTCGTGGTCGGCGACGAGTACTTCGCCATCCGTGAGTTCGGAGAGGAGTAATCGATGAAGGCACGGCTCGACATGGACAAGATCGCCAGGGGCCTCGGCGCTGAACGCCGCGGAAAGGTCACCGCTTCGGGAGGCTACTTCGGGGCTTTGCAGCTCCTGGCGGACATCGAGGCCCGCCTCCGTGTGCCGCCCGGCGGGGGGCGACCGACGGATCCCGGTTGGACCGAGCGGCGGCTCGTCCCACTGGCACCGAAGACGCTCGAGCGCCTCGAGGAGATCGCGGCGAGGGTCCGAGACCACGGGGGGGTGAGCGTCGAGCCGATGCAACTCGCGGCGCTCCTGCTGGAGAAGACGACCGAGGGTCTGAGCGAGGACGAAGCCGAGTACCTCGTCCGCCCGAAGCGGCGCGCCAGCCGATGAAGCGGCGAATCGCTGGCGTATGGCAAGCGACCGGCTGCTTGACAGCCTAGTGAGGCCGACCTGATCTTTGAGCCATCCTGCCGCGTTTTTCGCTGCTCAGGCGGCGTGGTCGCGAAGGTAGTCGATGCTTCCCGGCAGGTCCCTGACGAGCCGGAGCAACGTGTCCATCGCCCCTGTCTGAACGTTCCTGCCCGACTCCCACAGGGAAACGGTGTTCGCTCCGAGCCGTAGCAGCCGCGCGAGGTCCGGCTGGTTCAGCTCGAACCGTTCGCGGATCGCGCGAATGTCCTCGGCCGACAGCAGACCGCTCGAGAACGTGCGGTCCTCCTCGAACCCGGCGCTCCAGCCCGGCTCCGTCATGAAGAACCCCTCCGGGTCCTCGTACATCCCGAAGAGCACGTCGATCCCCGGCTCCAGCCCGTACAGCCTTGCCAGGTCGTCGTGCAGCGCGTCCGCCGTCGCACGGTTGGCGCGCTCGAACATGCGCAGGACGAACACTCTGCCCGTGCCCAGATTCCTGGCCCCCACGAACCACCTGTTCATCGCACCCCTCTTTCCGAAGACGACTCTACCCATCGGGTCTGACAGGCCAACGGATCGGCCTGGAGGAAGCCTTGTCAGACCCGGCTGCTAGGTTCGCGCTCGCAGGAGGGACTGGCATGGGCGCCGTTTGGGTGCGTTCCGAATTGGACGAGCGCGGGTGGGCGATCGACTGGACGGACGAGTCCGTCGAACAGTGGAAGGCCCATCCGCACTACCCGCTCTGGCAGCCCGAGACCGACGAAGCCGAGGAGACCGCCGAAGCCGAGGAGACCGACGAAGACGAAGAGACGGAGTCGGCGCCCTGGAATGGCTCGCACCAGCTCGGCCAAGGGGTCCACCACGTCTTCGCTCCGTGCCAGGAGCCCGCGCCGACGCCGAGGGTCTCGCCCGTCACCGTCGATCTGCGGTGGGAGTTCCCCTTCCACGACGACATGGAGGGCGCGCTTGCCTACGAACCCGAGGAATCGCGCGGGGACCTGCGGCAGTGGTCGGCCGCGTGCCGCGCGCCGTTCGTCGCGATCTTGGACGCGCTCTTCGACGGGCACTGGCCACCGCGACACGGGCCGCTGGCAACGGAGCCTCCCGTCCTCGATACCGCGACCCTCCCCGAAGCCGGCAGCGAGATCCTCTCGGACAAGGTCGACCGCTGGGTCGGCGACCTGCCGCGCATCGACCTCGTCCGCGCGCTCGCCTCGGTCGACGCGGGACGCTCGCCCTTCGGCGATGTCCGCGTCCGGTGGATCCATGCGCGGCGTGGCGCACTCGTGCGTTTCCGGGTCCCGCTCCTGAACGTCGCGTGGGAGCTCGACATCACGCACCTCGATCATTTCGCGTGGGTGTCTGCTCTGCGCACGTGGCTACGCATCGACGTGGACTCGAAGGGCGACGTGCGCTCGGTGGCGATCCTGGCCGCTGGGACCGACCCGGACGACGGCACGTATGCGATGCAAGACGACCCGCACCACCTCGAGAACGCTCCTCTCGCGGACATGATCAGCGAGCACGCCTACAAGGCCTACATGGATCTCGTGGAGGAATTCCACCAGGACTTCATGTTCGGTGACGACGAAGACGAAGACGACGACCCTCCCGGCTGAACCCCGGGCGAGACGGTGGCCCGCCGGGCTCGCCGCCTCGTCCGCGAGGTCCTGCAGACCCGGCAGTGGGGATGTGGCCGATCTATCCCTTCCTCGATCTGTGCTGCGCCCGCCGCTTCGGCTTGCCTTTCCAGGGGTCGCCCGGCAGACGCGCGATCAGCTCGCGCTGAACGCGCTCGGCTCCCTCCGCGATATCGAACGTGGCTCCGGGCGGAAGCAACATGCGAACGTCGTCCGTGAAAGCCGGCAGATGAATCTTCCCGGCGAGGTTCTCCTCGAAGATGGCGCGCGTGATCTGGTGGCCAGCCTTCGTCATGTAGGTGCGGAAGATGTCGATGATGGCAGCCGAGTCGACGCCGGCCTCCAGGGCGAGGTGGAGATCGAACAGGTCGCGGCCCTTCTTCCGCTGGTAGAGCGCTCGGAGCTTCGTCCCAAGAAGCTCCTCGAGCTGAAACGTCGTGATCGCGGCGCTGCCGCGCCACCAGCGGGACTCCACCTGGAACGGACGGCTCACCGTGCCGCGCACCGCGAAGTGCTCGCGCGTGTTGGTCTCGATCTTCAGCTTGAGCCGAACCACCGGCGGGATCTCGGACTCGAACCTGTACACGAGCCGGACGCCCTCTCCCTGTTCCCGTCTCGGCTCGCCGAGCCAGCTGTCGAGCCGGGCGCGGAGACGATCGATCGTCGCTCCGAAGGGGCCGGGGCGCAGCTGCACGAGATCGATGTCGTTGGAGTAGCGCCGTGGGGGCGAGAAGTGCAGCTTGTGGAGGGCGGTCCCGCCGCGGAGCGCGACCGCGCTCGCCAGCTCCGGGTCTTCGAAGATGGCGACGAGGGCCCGAGAGAGAACGAGATCCTGCTCGACCTGTTCGTCGGTAGGCCAGCGCGTCTGCGCGCGCCACTCGGCAATGAAGTCGGCCGGGATCACGCTTCCACTTCGATCGTCGTGTTCACGAGCACACGCCAGCGCGCGTCACGATCCGACACGCCCTCCGAGCTTCTGGGCTCGAGCCGAACGAACTTGGGCTTGCGCTGGTCGATCAACTTGCCGAGGCCGCCGGCGAGATCTGCGTGACCCGTCCGCGCGAGCAGGTAGCCGAGTCGCTGGATGACGGGGATCTCTTCTCCCTTCCTGGCGATCGCAAGGAGCCGCTTTGCGTCCAGGCGCTCGGCCAGCTCGGCCAGCACCGTGGCGACGTGGTCGATGGATCCGGCACCTTTTCGGTAGCGCACCAGATCGTACGCCGTCATCTCGGGCGTCGAGACCGGGATGTAGCCGCTCGACGTCTTCAACTTCTCGGTGACCGCGAGGTCCATCTGGCGTCGAAAGAAGAAGCGGATCCGCGTCCGCCCGACCGTGAGCGGACGAAGGACCGCGCCGGCGACCACCTGGAGCTCCTGCGGTTGCTGATGCGCCGCGCCGTGCATCGAGGCCGCGGACAGAAGACCGACGTAGTACGGCACCCCGTGGAATCGCATCAGGTCGTCGATCCACGCGGTGGCGGGCAGCGCGCCGAGTTGCCGGTACTCGGGATCGACGATGAGGTAGAAGCCGCGCCGGGGCATGGCCAGCCACCCGCGCTTCCGAAGCCGCCGGAGCGAGTGGTAGGTTGCGATCGTCGAGGCCTCGAGCCACCCCTCCGCTTCCTCGCGCGTGAACGTGTGACGACCACGGGCGAGGAGACCTTCGACGTACGCTCGCGCCCGTGCTTCCATCCGTTATCATATCCTAGCGATCATCGCTATGTTACGCAAATGGATGTCCCACCGGGTCACCACTCCGCAA
>Ga0247727_10001908_pt1 | contig 48373 bp, 40 predicted proteins | sample WisWelCaveWW1625_FD_202498 | JGI IMG/M metagenome (GOLD analysis project Ga0247727, IMG submission 202498) | Biofilm microbial communities from Wishing Well Cave, Virginia, United States - WW16-25 | ecosystem: Environmental > Aquatic > Deep subsurface > Groundwater > Cave microbial mat | place...
CGCCAAGTGACGGTCATGGCGTTGAAGCTTAGAGAACTCTATGTCATCCCGACATTCGCACACGCAATCGCTTAGTCATCAAAAAATCTTTGCTTTTTTTGCACACATTTCACTTGTTAGAGACTAAACTGAGCGATTCGTGCTCCTAATCGAATCTTTTGGTGTAATTGACAAGCTTGAATCGATCAATTTGGGAAATAGTAATCTTTACTTGGTGAAATACTTGCAAAAGAATTTGATAGAGCGGAGGAAAAATTATGACTACGGATCGTATGAAAGATTTCAATATTCTTCAGCCGTTTAGATTAAGCGTGGCAATATTGTGGGTATGGTTGATCATTAATTCATCTGTGTATGCACAAAACTTCTGGCAGTATATTAGTGACAGCCCTTCAGGTGTGGCTGTTACCGGACTTGTTATGGACTCACTTGACTATATTTACGCAGGTACTAATGGCCAAGGAGTTTATAACGGGGGTCTTAACGGCCTTTATTGGCGCACAATAAGTGCAGGACTAACAAATTTAGAAGTTCTTTCTCTTGCAATGAAATACTTGGATGGGCTCAACTATATCTTTGCGGGAACTACGGACGTTGGAGAAGGAGGAATTTTTAGACTAAAGTTTGGCTGGGAACGGGTTACAAAAAACATTTATATTGATTATGTCAATGCCATCGCCATCAATGCCAAAGGAGATATTTTTGCCGGAACTTTCGGTGATGGGGTAATCCGCTCAACGGATAATGGCGATACTTGGGTATATATCAACGAGAATATCGATTCCGATGTTTTCGCCTTGGCTATAAATGATGATGGTGAGATCCTCGCTGGAACAAACGGCGGTGCAGGCATTTATCGCTCAAGTAACAATGGCGATACATGGGTACCAACCAATTCTGGTCTGACTAGTAATCGTATTCGGGCCATCGCAACATATCATAAGTATGTTTTTGTTGGCAGCGATGATAGGGATGTTTTCCGATCAATTGATAATGGCAAAACTTGGGCTTTATTTAATACCGGTCTACTCAATGCTAATGTTGAATCTCTTATCATTACCAAAAGTGGCCATGTCTTTGCAGGAACTATTGGTGGAGGTATCTTCGGTACTACCGTCGATGGTGAGAGTTGGACATCGCTTAATACCGGTCTAACCAACACTTCTGTTTTGTCTTTTGTTATAAATTCAAGCGGCTATGTTTTTGCAGGGACCAATGGTGGTGGAGTTTTTCGAAGCACAAAGTCAACTAATCCCGCTTTAGTTGTGTCACCAGTTTCCTTGAACCTGGGAAGTGATTTGTCTTCGGAGAGATTCAATATCACAAACAGCAATTTAGGGATTTTGACATGGACATTGAGCGATGATCAAGCTTGGATTAATGTGAATCCTATTGAAGGAACAACTACAACAGAAACAGACCCAATAACAGTGACGATTGATCGACGCGGGTTGACTCCAGGACCATATTCTGGTAAAGTGACTATAAATTCAAATGGCGGCACAAAGATTGTCGATGTGAGCATGATAGTTTTGGAGAATCCAATACTTTCAGTGACTCCATCGAATTTAGACTTTGGTATTAGCACCACAGCTTTGGCAATCAATATCGCGAATGCAGGAACCGGAACTTTGAACTGGACTGCCAAGGGCGACCCCAATTGGATAACTATTAACCCAGATAGAGGGGTTACCACAACCGCACCTAGTCAAGTTACGGTCACAGTGAACCGTAGTGGTCTCGGCCCGGGAACGCATAAAGGCACAGTAACGATAACACCAGCGAGCGGCGCACCGGCAACGATCCCTGTCACGATGGTTGTACCAGAATCTCCTGTTCTCATTATCAATCCTCCTGTGTTGGATTTCGACAGCACCAAAACCTCGCTGAATTTTGCAATCATCAACAGCGGTACCGGAACACTGACTTGGACGATAAGTGATGACCAAAGTTGGATTGCAACGAATCCACCCAATGGTAGCAACCTCGCGAACGAGTCGAAAACCATAACTGTAACGGTAGATCGCAGAAATTTGGCGCCGGGCTCGTACACGGGCAAAATCACTGTCACTTCAAATGTTGGCACAAAAGATGTGCTGGTCAACCTTTTCCGGCCGAAGGTACTTTCGCCACCGCTCATCTTTCATGCAGCGCCCGCACTCGCGCAAATTAGAACGCTCATCCAGATTGAAGCGATCATTACGGACAACACTGGTGTTGCGAATGCCTCGTTAGTTTATCGCAAAAGTGGTGATCCCGTTTTTCAAAATGTAAGCATGTTCCCTTCTGGAAACCGTTTCCGTGGCGACATTCCGGCCTCGACGGCAAGCGATAGCGGTGTGGATTATCGTATCATCGCAATAGACAATGATGGCGAAACCCAATACGCACCCTCGGCCTCGGGGTTCTATTCCATACAAGTGCTCATTCCTGAACCTGGAATTGACAAGAAAACGCCGCAACAAGGCGGATACGAATCGACTGCGTATCGTCTTATTTCAGTGCCGTTGGAAGCAGACCGGCCAGACCCAAAGGATGTGCTGTTGGATAATTTACCGCCGCGAATCGGGCCGGATGGCAAGGCCGAGTGGCGGCTCATCGCACTGAAAGCAGACCAAAGCTACGCCGAATACGAAGGTCAATCTTCGGCGGAGTTTTTAATGGCTCCGGGAAAAGCCTTTTGGCTTATTGTGAGAGAAACTCTCAAAAGCTTTAATACGGGCGGAGGAAAAAGTAAGAAAACCGACAAGTCCGCCACGATCAAACTTGATCCGAAATGGAACTTCGTCGGCAATCCCTTCAACTTTCGCATTCCAATCAGCAAGCTCAGCTTGAAATCCGCCAAAACTGTTGAGATTCGCTCTTTTGACGGTGTCTGGAATGACCCGGTGAGCAGGCCGGTTACGGAAATACGTCCTTTCGAAGGTTACGCGGTGTATAACTCGAATCCCGCGAGTGTGGATACGCTTTTCATGAATCCAGATTTTTCTGCCTCCGGCAACATGGCGCTCAAAGAAAATAAGGCGCATTCAGCGAGCGGTGTGCTTTGGTCAATTCAGATAGTGGCTGAAAGCCAAGCCGCACGGGATATCGACAACTTTATCTTGATTCACCCGCAAGCTTCTCCAGATCGCGATGATTATGACCAAGCCGAGCCACCGGTGATTGGAGATTATGTCTCGGTGTATTTTCCCTATCCGCAGCAAGCGCAGATGCGTGAAATTTTTTGCGTTGACGCACGCCCTGAACCGACCACCGGCGATATCTGGGAATTTGAAGTAAAGACCCATCAGCGTAAGCGTGTGGATTTGTCTTTCGTGGGGCTGGAGCATGTTCCGCCCCAGTATGAGATTTGGCTATTGGATGATGCTCTACAAGTTTCGCAGAATCTTCGGAAAGTAGGTCACTATGCTCTTGCCACTGGTGGTCTCGATCAACCTAAGCGTCTGAAACTAATGGTAGGGAACACAAGCTTTATCAAGGAAAAGCACCAGGAACTTAACGCTTCGCCTTCAGGCTTTGAACTCTCACAAAATTTTCCCAATCCATTCAATCCGGTGACGACAATTCGTTATGGTCTGCCACATGCCGAACGAGTCACGCTGAAAATCTATGACCTGCTTGGGAATGAAGTCGTAACTCTGGTTAATAAGGAGTGGAGAGCGGCAGGCTATCATGTCGCGATTTGGGATGGGCAAAATCAAAAAGGACGGCTTGTCGCTAGTGGCATCTATTTCTATCAGCTTCAAACGGAGGGATTGTCCATGATCAAAAAGATGGTTTATGTCCAATGAATTAGTAAGATTTGACCGCGATACCGGTTTCCTTCTAAGCCACTCATTGACGAGGACAGCGATGAATAAGAAAAGCCCTAAACTCGCATCGCCGCTGGCGGCGCTGGTGACGACATGCGTGCTCTGTTGTCAGGCGATTTGCCTGGCCCAAACACGGCCGCCACAAAAGAAGAAAGAGCCTTTGCCGGACATGCCGGCAAAGGTTTATGAGAAAGTCGCACCGGTGACCGTTAAAATCTTTTACGATCGCGGCAGAAAAAATGGCAGCGGCGTCATCATCGGCTTGACCGAGAAAGGCCGCGCATTGATTCTCACCGCCTGCCACGTGGTGGCGACGAATTTTAACGAGACCGATCCGGATATCGCGTTAGAGTTTCACAAGGATATTGTCATTAAAACCAACACCGACGTCAAGCCGGTTCGCGCCGATGTCATACCGAGTTTTGTGGATCGCACCAATGATCTCGTCGTGCTGGCGACGGTGGGCACGGTTGTTGCCGACAAAGCTATTCGTTACCATCGCACGGACAAAATCAACCCTGGTGAAAGAGTCGCGGCGCTTGGCTACCCGGGCAGCGACAAGCTCTCACAGACTGTGGGCCGGATTACCCGTCTCGAAGCCAAGTATTTGGTGTTTGATGCCAAGATCGCGCCGGGCAACTCCGGCGGCCCGTTGATCGATCAGCACGGCCGCATGATCGGGATGAACACTTTTATTGAAGGCGAGAAAGACGGATACGCGGTCAATGTGAATCTGGTGACCTCGGTGGTTGACAATTGGCTAAAAAACATCAAGCTGAAAGAGAGATGGGAAGAACAAAAATATGCCACCGCGCTGGAAGGCGCCGTCAAGAGTTGGCGTTTTTATGCCGGCGCCGGTGCCGTTCTTGCCGGCGGCGGCGCGCTGACTTACTTTCTGACAAAGAATGGCACGGTTGATGAAGGTCAATTCCCCAAACCGCCGGATAGGCCACCTGTTAAGTGAAAACGTGCGCCGAATACGAAGCTTGGGGACAAGATGATTTTGTTATCATCGGGAGTATAACTATGAGAACGCGATTCCTTCAACCCGTTTTTAGATATAGCGCCACGCTGCTCTTGGTGCTATTGGTGTCATTCTTTCGCATTCCTGAAACCGCCGCCCAGAATTTTTGGCAGCCGACCAATGGGCCTTCCGATGTCGTAATCAATGCACTTGCCATTAATTCGGATGGCCACATTTTTGCGGGTTCGTCGTATGGGGACATTTTTATTCCGGGAGCTTCTACAGGCGGTGTGTTCCGCTCCATAGACAATGGCGACAGTTGGACTCCTTTAATAAATTTTAATGTTCACTCTCTTGCCATCAATCCCGCAACCGAAGATATTTTTGCAGGAAAGATAGCCCAGTTCCCGGATAGCGGCGGGGTATATCGCTCAATGGATAATGGCGGAACTTGGAAGCTGATCAAAAAACTAATTCCCGTTGTTCGTGCGTTTGCTATCATTGGGCCTTATATTTTTGTCGGAACGAGTGCCGGGGTCTGCTACTCATTGAACAATGGCGAGAACTGGACTTTCATCAATTCCGGTTTAAAGGAACTTAATGTATGTGCCCTCGCCAGCACTGCGGGAGCGGGAGTGCAAGTCTATGCCGGGACTTTTGGTGGCGGAGTCTTTTTCTTAAGGGGAATCGGACAGAATTGGGTAGAGATCAATAAGGGCCTGACGAATAAATTTGTCCAGGCTCTTGCCATCAATTCGAGTGGGCATGTTTTCGCAGGAACCCAGGCTGGAGTCTTTCGCTCAACCGATGATGGTCAAAATTGGACTGAGGTCAATATGGATTCGACTCACACCAATGTCAACGCTCTCGCCATCAATTCGAGCGGGCATATTTTTGTCGCAACGGGTCATGAGGTTTCTATTCCGAAACTCGGAGGAAAGGTCTTTCGCTCAACAAATAACGGTGACACTTGGGAGTCAGTGAATACTGGCTTGCCCGATAATATCGTTACCTTTTCTCTCGCAATCAACAGCGATGGGTATATTTATGCCGGGACCGGGAGCGGTGTCTATCGAAGCATCAAATCAACTTTATCGCCTATAGTTAAAACAAATCCTGCAACGAACGTTACTTCAAACTCAGCCACACTCAATGGTGCCGTCAATCCCAATGGTCTTAGCACTGCGGTTAAATTCGAGTATGGTACAACGACAACTTACGGAAGAAAAGTTGCCGCAACGCCAAGCCCGGTGTCTGGCTCAACCTCGGTTCCGGTCAATGCAACCCTAACTAAACTTTCTCCCAACACGACGTACCATTATCGCGTGGCGGCGACCAATAGCGCCGATTCAACCAACGGCGATGACCAGACGTTTACAACGCTATTGCCTCCGTATCCTGACACCTTGCTATTGAATGCAACGATTACTTTCCCCGCCTTTTCCCGTGCGGGCGATTTCAGAGACGTCGATTATCAGATTGTCGGCCTGCCGGGAAACAGCGACAGTTCGGTGGCAAAATATCTGCGTGGCAATCATAAAAAAGACTGGCAGGTCTATTGGGACAACGGCGCCGCCAGCAACTTTCTGGTGGAGTACAATGGCGGGCCGGAGTTTAATTTCAAGCTCGGTCGCGCACTTTGGATCATCCACAAAGGCTCGCTCGTCTTCATCAATCGCGCCGTTCCAGCCGCGCCGTTATCCCCGTCAGCGCCATTGACGAGCGCGCAGATCAAGGTGCCATTGCGCTCTGGCTGGAATCTCATCGCCAATCCCTACAACCGGTCAGTGGCGTGGGCAAGAATTCGCGACGCCAATAACCCAAAAGTCACCGATCCGATATGGGCCTTTAATCAAACGTATTCCCAAGCCGACAGTTTGAAGCCTTATGCCGGCTATTACTTCTACAATCGCCAGAATCTCGACACGCTCAAGATTCCTTATAACCTTTATTATCCACCAGCCTCGGTGCCAGCCGCAGTTGTCGAGCCAACTTTGTGGCGCGTCCACATTGCATTGTCTTCCGGTGAGTTTATTGAGAAGGCCACTTCGTTCGGCGTCTCGCACGAGGCACGTCCCGAACTGGACGAGTTCGACTTTCACAAACCGAGGGCGATTGCCACTATCCCATCTGTCGTATTCAACCGCAGCACTTGGGATAAAAGCTACGGCATTTTTGCCACGGACATCCGCCCCGAGTTCGAGGAGCATGAGAGTTGGGATTTTGAGGTGCTGTCTGAACAACGCGAGCCAATGAAATTGACATTCTCCGGCATCTATCGGATTCCAGCACATTTTGCCGTCTATCTCATCGACGCCGAGCGAGCGCGATATGTCAACTTGCGTGATGATTCGCTTTACAATTTTACGCCGGCGACGGACATCACCAAATTCACCGTGCGCGTCGGCAAAGCCGAGGCGCTGCAAAAAGATTTGGATGCGCTCATTCCCAAGGAATTTACTTTGGAGCAAAATTTTCCGAATCCGTTTAATCCGACCACCGCGATCCTGATTACCGTTCCTGTGACGACCGAAGTGAAGCTCAAAATCTACAATCTTCTCGGCAAAGAAGTGAAGACGCTCCACAGCGGCAGCCTTGAGCCGGGCCGGCATTTCTTCAATTGGGATGGCCGAGATGAAATCGGCAATGTTTTGGCAACCGGCGTGTATTTCTATCGTTTGACGACGAACGCTCGCGTTACTCTGGTGGGGAAGATGATTTTGATACGATAAGACTACGCCCATAAGATTAATTGGCTTGACAACAAATGTGAGGTCAGCGATGAGAAAGAAGCATTCCAACGATACGACTTGGCTGGTTATCCTCGTGATGAGTTTTATGCTTATCAGCAACACGATGAGCCAAGCCCAAACACGGCCGCTACAGAAGAAAGAGCCTTTGCCGGACATGCCGGCAAAGGTTTATGAGAAAGTCGCACCGGTGACCGTTAAAATCTTTTACGATCGCGGCAGAAAAAATGGCAGCGGCGTCATCATCGGCTTGACCGAGAAAGGCCGCGCATTGATTCTCACCGCCTGCCACGTGGTGGCGACGAATTTTAACGAGACCGATCCGGATATCGCGTTAGAGTTTCACAAGGATATTGTCATTAAAACCAACACCGACGTCAAGCCGGTTCGCGCCGATGTCATACCGAGTTTTGTGGATCGCACCAATGATCTCGTCGTGCTGGCGACGGTGGGCACGGTTGTTGCCGACAAAGCTATTCGTTACCATCGCACGGACAAAATCAACCCTGGTGAAAGAGTCGCGGCGCTTGGCTACCCGGGCAGCGACAAGCTCTCACAGACTGTGGGCCGGATTACCCGTCTCGAAGCCAAGTATTTGGTGTTTGATGCCAAGATCGCGCCGGGCAACTCCGGCGGCCCGTTGATCGATCAGCACGGCCGCATGATCGGGATGAACACTTTTATTGAAGGCGAGAAAGACGGATACGCGGTCAATGTGAATCTGGTGACCTCGGTGGTTGACAATTGGCTAAAAAACATCAAGCTGAAAGAGAGATGGGAAGAACAAAAATATGCCACCGCGCTGGAAGGCGCCGTCAAGAGTTGGCGTTTTTATGCCGGCGCCGGTGCCGTGCTTGCCGGTGGAGGGGCATTGACCTATTTTCTGACAAAAGATAATGGCGTTGATGATGGGCAATTCCCCAAACCGCCAGATAGGCCGCCGACAAATTGAAAGCGCACCCATCATTAAATTGAAGTAAAATAATTTTGTTATCATCGGGAGTATGGTCATGAGTATGAGTACACGACTCCTTCAAGCCGTTTTTAGAAATGCCGCTATGCCATTCTTGGCACCATTGGCGTCATTTTTTCTTCTTAATCATGAGGCCGCCGCGCAGAATTTTTGGCAGCAGACTAACGGGCCTTATGGGGGTGTAATCACTGCGCTTAATGTCGATGTGAACAATGGAAATATTTTTGCCGGCACGAATGGAAGCGGCATTTTCCGCTCCACAGACAATGGCGCCAGTTGGGTCCCTGTTAATAATGGCCTAACTAAGCTTGGCGTCAATGTCCTTGCTATTTCTGCTGGGCGTATTTTTGCAGGGACTTCTGATGGTGGCGTCTTCCGCTCGACGGATAATGGTGCGAGCTGGATGCAAGTGAATAGCGGCTTAAATAATCCCAGCGCTCTCGAAATCTTTGCTTTAACCGTTCATTTTACGAGCGGGCACATTTTTGCAGGGACGGATAACGGCGTCTATCGCTCTACGAATAATGGCGATAGTTGGACGCCAATTAATACCGGTTTAACGAATTTGTCAGTGCGATCGTTTGCCATCTTTTATGATATTTATGTGGGAACCAAAGGAGGAGTTTTCCGCTCCGCGAATAATGGCGACAGTTGGACGCCAATCAATGCCGGACTGACCAATACAAAGGTTGAAGCTTTGTTAGCGATATCCGGACAACGGCTTCTCGCGGGAACTCCTGGAGGAGTTTTTCGCTCCACAAATAACGGCGCCAGTTGGACGCCTATCAAGACAGGCTTGACGAATACGAATGTTCGTTCTCTCGCTAGAAACTCTAATGGAGATATTTTGGCAGGAACCTATGGGGACGGAATCTTCCGCTCCATGAATGAAGGTGACAGTTGGACGCCGGTTAATATCGGCTTATCGAATACCATCGTTAATGCTCTTGCTGTCAATTTGGGTGGACAGATTTTTGCCGGGACTTTCGGCGCCGGTATTTTCCGCTCCAATGATAACGGCAGTAGTTGGGCGCCTGTGAATACCGGTATAATAAATACTTCCGTCCGGGCTTTTGCGATGAATTCTGCCGGACAGATTTTTGCGGGGGCCTCTAGTATTGGGATTTCCCGCTCCGATAATAATGGAGAGACTTGGACACCAGTCAATACCGGCTTGACAGATCTTGATGTCTCTGCCATCGCCATCAATTCGAGTGGACATATTTTTGCAGGAACTGAAAATCATGATTTGCTCCCTACAGATGTGGGAGGAGGGGTTTTTCGCTCTACAAATAACGGCGGCAGTTGGGCGCCAGTCAATGCCGGTTTGACCAATACCGATGTCCGTGCTCTTGCCATCAATTCGAGTGGGCATATTTTTGTTGGGGCAGAGGGGAGCGGAGTCTTCCGTTCCATGAATAACGGCGCCAGTTGGATAGCTACTAATACTGGTTTGACAAGTACGAGTGTCCGGGTTCTTGCCATCAATTCAAGTGGGCATATTTTTGCTGGAACGAGTGATGCGGGGGTTTTTCGCTCCGTGAATAACGGTGGAAACTGGGTAGCAATCAATAATGGTTTGGCACGCACTAGCGTTTACTCTCTTGCGATCAATGCAAGTGAAAATATTTTTGCCGGAACTTCTGAGGTAGTTTATCGCTCAAGCGATAATGGCGACAGTTGGACACGCGTCAATATTGGCTTCACAGCCAATTATGTCCAAGCGCTTGCCATTAATTTGATTGGGCATGTTTTTGCAGGAACTATAGCTGACGGGGTCTTTCGCTCAATGGATAATGGCGGCACTTGGACGCCCCTCAACACCGGTTTGACATATTTTGCTGTCAGCGCGCTTGCTGTTAATTCAGGGGCTTATATTTTTGCAGGGACTTTTGGCAGTGGAATATTCCGCAGCATCGAGACCACCGGCGCGGTGCCTACCGCCACGACCGATGCCGCGACAAATTTGAGCTCGAATTCCGCCCGGCTCAACGGCAGGGTGAACCCCAACAACCTCAGCACGACGGTTAAATTTCAATATGGTAGCAGCACGAGTTATGGAAGCGAGATGGTGGCGACTCCGAGTCCGGTGAACGGCACGAGCGAGGTTACGATAAACGCCAACATATCAGGATTGGTACCTGGTATAACATACCACTTTCGTGTGGTCGCCACCAACACGGTGGGCACAACGAACAGCGCGGACCGGGTTTTCACAACTTCCGGAGCGGCGCCGACGATTTCAACGAGTGCGGCAACGAATATCGGCCCCTACTCTGCAACACTCAGCGGCATGGTGAACCCCAATGGTCGCAGCACTGAATTAAAATTTCAATACGGCATCACCACGAGTTATGGAAGAGAGGCGACCATACAGGATTCTGTTAGAGGCACAACTCCGGTTCCCGCCAGCATGATCGTTATGAATCTTTTTCCAAACACAATTTATCATTATCGCTTGGTTGCTATCAACGATGCCGGGACAACCAACGGCAATGACCAAACCTTTACAACGCTGTTGCCGGCCTATCCGCAAAATGTGGCATTGAATACAACGATCAATTTCCCCGCTTTTTCCCGTGCAGGTGATTTCAGAGCCGTTGATTATCAGCTCGCCGGCCTGCCGGGAAACAGCGACAGTTCGGTGGCAAAATATCTGCGCGGCAATCACAAAAAAGACTGGCAGGTTTATTGGGACAACGGCGCCGCCAGCAACTTTCTGGTGGAGTATGATGGCGGGCCGGAATTTAATTTCAAAGCCGGTCGGGCGTTTTGGATCATCCACAAAGGCGCGCTCGTCTTCATCAATCGCGCCGTTCCAGCCGCGCCGTTATCCTCGTCAGCGCCACTAACGAGCGCGCAGATCAAGATGCCGCTACACTCCGGTTGGAACCTCATCTCCAATCCCTACACGCGGTCGGTGGCGTGGGCAAGAATTCGCGACGCCAATAACGTTCCAACGCCAAAAGTTACGGACCCGATATGGGCATTTAATCAAACTTATTCCCAAGCTGACAGTCTGAAGCCTTATATCGGCTACTACTTTTACAATCGCCACAATCTCGATACGCTCAAAATTCCATATACCCTTTATTACCCACCGGCCTCAGCGCCAGCCACAGTTGTTGAGCCAAATTTGTGGCGCGTTCACATTGCATTGTCTTCCGGCGAGTTTATAGAAAAGGCCGCTTCATTTGGCGTCTCGCGCGAAGCGAGTCCCGAATTGGATGTTCTTGACTTTCGCAAACCGCGAGCGATTGCCACCATCCCATCTGTTTCTTTCAACCGCAGCGCTTGGGATAAAAGCTATGGCATTTTTGCCACGGACATTCGTCCTGAGTTTGAAGAACAAGAGAGTTGGGATTTTGAGGTGCAGTCCGCGCAACGCGAGCCTGTGAAATTGACGTTCTCTAGCATCGAGCGGATTCCGGCGCATTTCGCCGTCTATCTCATCGACGAAGCGCGAGCGCGATCTGTCAACTTGCGGGAAGATTCGCTCTACAGTTTTACGCCGGCGACGGACATCGCCAAATTCACCGTGCGCGTTGGCAAAACCGAGGCGCTGCAAAAAGATCTGGACGCGCTCATTCCCAAAGAATTTGCTTTGGAGCAAAACTTTCCCAATCCGTTTAATCCGACAACGGCAGTCCCTGTGACCGTGCCAGTAACAACTGAAGTGAAATTGAAAGTCTACAACCTTCTCGGCAAAGAAGTGAAGACGCTCCACAATGGCAGCCTTGAACCGGGCCGGCATTTCTTCAACTGGGACGGTCGCGATGAAACCGGCAATATGTTGGGGACCGGCGTTTATTTCTATCGCTTGACAACGGGCACGAGAATTACTTTCACTAAAAAAATGATTTTGGTCAAATAGGATCTTGACCCTCTCCGAATCGGTTTTTACCTACTGCCCAGCGCACGCAGCGACCGGGCAGTTTTTTTCGAAGGCATGACAAACACAGTTCTGCAGTCATAACAATATCACGCCGCCAGCATCAAGCACCCCAAAATCACCCAAACGGGTTATTGATTTTTCCCCTCCGTCAACATTAACTTTCCAAATTAAACGGAAGCGTTCGGCGATGGTCTATTCAGATGGAATAGACGCTTTCGTTTTCTGTGCCCGAAAATTTGTGCAACGAAGTTGACCGTCCGGGCCGTAAGTTCTCAAGCCTCTCTCATGCAAGAACTGCAACCTATTTTTTGAAGCAACGGCCCGGACGGTGACATTTATTGACCGACACGAATCCCGGTATTCTGTGGATTGGAACGGATAATGGCTTGAATAAATTTGACCGCAAGAAAAAACGGTTCAACCATGTTGCTGACGATCCCGGTAAGAACAATAGGCTGGCTGACAACGCGATCTGGGCATTATGTGAAGACCCCGGCGCTGCCGGACGCATTCTCTGGATCGGCACTTTTAGCGCAGGCTTGGTTAAGTTTGATCGTGAGGCGAAGGCTTTGAAAGAGAAGTTGGTGTGAGTCACTTTCATTTTTGCCGACCGCATGAGCTTCGGCAATTACGAACAAATTCATTCGACGCTGCAAGGCAAGCTGCAAGACCCCAATTGGCAACAGTTGATCAACCGCGGCAGCAGCGGCGCCAATCGCCCCAGCGAGGTGCAATAAAAAATCGTTCGTCGTTCGTAGTTACGCCTTCAGGCGTTAAGGTTGCCATCGTCACCGACGCCCAAAGATTTACTGCGAAACTTCATTTCCATTGCTATTGGATGCCCGGCCAAACTCAGTGATTTTCGATTTTATTTGAAAGCCATTCCAAGCTTTAACGAGCGGTGAGATTCAACCGCTCGTTTTTATTTTTTGGCAACAAACGGCCGAAGATTGAACGAAAAAATCTCGCGCGTTGTCTTAATTTATAACGCGATAGTCAGTGAGAACGCCAGGATATCTTGCAGGCGCCGCCATCGCACCCGGGCGCAAAATGCGCGTGGCCAAAGCGCCCGATTTTTGAAAGTGAAATTCCATGAAAAATTTTATCAATTCCATTTTCCTGCTCGCTCTTTTGGCCGCCAACGCGCTCGCGCAAATCTGGCGGAGCGCCGATCATTAAATCCACCGATCGCGGCTTGACTTGGCAGAATTACGTTGTTCCCGGCAACCCGTGGGCGGTCGAGACGGACAGGCGGGGAAGAATTTTTGTCGGCATGCTTGACATTGGAGCGAGCAGCGTTTTCATGTCGAATGATGGAGGAAAAACAATGATTTATCTCAAATAATATTTTGAGGAACCTTATTATGCGCCCAACCCTCGCGACTCTCTTTTCCTGCTTTGTGTTGACATCGTTTGCGCTCGCTCAAGACAATGCTACAAAAGATTTTGCGCATTATTGGAAGCAGGCGACGAACGCCTATCAAGCCAAGGATTATCCGGCCTATTTTGAAAACATGCAGGCCGTGATGAAATTCCGGCCCGACAATCCCAATATGAAATACAACCTCGCCGGCGCGCAGGCGTTGGTCGGCAAATCTCAAGAAGCTCTCGTGTTGCTGGCGAAGCTTGCCGATATGGGTCTGATCTTCGACGCGGCCGCCGACGAAGATTTCAACGCAATTAAAAATTCCGCAGCATTCAAAAGCATTCTCAAAAAATTTGAGATGAACAAAGCGCCGGTCAATCACAGTGAAATAGCCTTCAAGCTTTCCGAAAAAGATCTTATTACCGAAGGCGTGGCTTACGATCCGGTGACGGAGACGTTTTATGTCGGCAGCATCCACCAACGCAAAATCATCAGCCGCGACAAACGCGGCGTCGTTAAAGATTTCGCCACGGCGCAAGATGGATTGTGGAGCGTGTTCGGAATGAGGGTGGATGCCAAGCGCCGAACGCTTTGGGTGTGCAGCACCGTGACGCCGCAGATGGTGGGTTTTCAGAAAGAAGATGAGGGGTTTTCCAGCGTTTTTAAATTCGACCTGAAAAGCGGCAAATTAATCAAGCGCTACAACTTGCCCAACCAGCCGCAACCGCATTGGCTCGGTGATCTCGTCATCAATTCACGCGGTGACGTCTTCATTACCGACAGCCAGGCTCCTGGCGCGGTCTACGCGATTTTTCAGCAAAAAGACGAGCTGGAGTTGTTCATTCCCGCCGGCCCATTTAGATCGCCGCAGGGCCTCGATTTTTCCCATGATGAAAAGCATCTCTTCGTTGCCGACTATTCCATCGGCATTCTCAAATTTGATGTGGCGACCAAACAACATATTAAATTAGCGGCGCCGGAAAATCTTGCGTGGATAGGCATCGACGGCATGTACTTTTATAAAAACAGCCTGATCGCGATTCAAAACGGCATCAACCCGCATCGCGTCGCGCGTTTTTTCCTCAACAAAAATTTTGACAGCATCGAACGCGCCGAGATCATCGAAGCCAACAATCCGCTGTTCAACGAACCGACGCTCGGCGCTTTGGTGCGCGACACGTTTTATTATGTTGCCAACAGCCAATGGGGCAGCTTCAACAAAGACGGCACGATTTTCCCGCCGGAAAAACTGCAAGAGCCGATTATCATGAGGGTCAAATTGTAAATATAAGTGAAGTCCAACCTGGGCAAAAAGATATGGGAAATTTGAAAAGCCGTTTTGCCCAAGTTGGACTTCGCACGACGTTTCGTTTGTGTATTTCGAAGCAACAATCACAAATTTCGCGCGTACACAAATGACGCGCGCGATGTGCAGATTGATAGCAATCCTCACGAATTGTTATCGAAAGGAGCAGCGGCGCGATGGCGCTCGAGATGAAAAGCGCTTGCGAGCAATGCGGCAAATCGCTTGCGCTCGATCATCTGGCTTTTATTTGCTCGTATGAATGCACGTTTTGCCCATATTGCACGGCGGCTTTGGAGTGGCGATGTCCGAATTGCCGCGGTGAGTTGGTGCGCCGCCCCAAACGCGTGCCGCCTGTTGAGAATGCGCCGAGTGCAACCGAGTCTGCGGGAGCTTTAAATAGCGGCGTCGGGTAGCAAAGCAATTTGAAGTTTTGCCGCCATGGCATCAGGACGCCAAGTTTTAAAGGAAGAAAATTTTGGAGTGACAGTACATGGAGATGTTGAATCGCTTGGAAAGCGAAGACCGTCAGTTGAAATTGAGCAAAAAGGACCGCGCGGTGGTAATCGAAACGCTCTCCGGTTATCTTCACGATAAAAGCAGCAAGGTGAGAATGTTTTCCATGCAAGCGTTGGCGAATTTGGCGATGGAGGAGGCGAAGCTGCGTCCGCAAGTTATCACCTTGTTGGAAGAATCGCTTCGAACCGGCACGACCACGACGAGAAATCGCGGCCGCAAGCTGCTGGAAAGCTTGAAACGATTGTTATAAAAAACGAGTGACCAGCTTCACGCCACAAGATCCCGAATTTGAAGCGCGCGTTCGTGCCAGCTTCGCACGCCAGGAAGTGATGCGAACGATTGGCGCGACATTGGCGTCGGTTCAGCCTGGCGCGGTGGAAATCGTGTTGCCGTTTCGCGCCGATTTGACGCAACAACACGGTTTTCTCCACGCCGGCATTGTCGCCACGATTTTGGATAGCGCGTGCGGTTATGCCGCTTTCAGTTTGATGCCGGCCAATATGGCGGTTTTGGCGGTTGAATTTAAAATCAACTTGCTCTCGCCGGCCCAAGGACGGCAGATCGTCGCGAAGGCGCAAGTGAAAAGAGCCGGCCGTACGTTGACGGTTTGCACCGCCGATGCCTACGCGCATGGAGAGGGAGAACCCAAGATCGTGGCAACGATGTTATCGACGATCATGGCGATTCCGGAGCGCGACGGCCTTCGCGAGCAGCGGCCGTAACGCCATCGTCGCTGCCTCATGTGGAGAACGATAGCATGATCAAACTGGTTTATTGCATCACCAAGAAGCCAGGCATGACGGATGCGGAGTTTTTCCATTACTGGGAGAAGGTTCACGGCCCCATCGGCGCGCGCATTCCTGGACTGCGAAAGTTGGTGCAAAGTCATCGAATTAATGTTCCTGGCGACAGCAGTGCGCACGATTTCGACGGCATGGCCGAATTGTGGTTCGACGATATGGCGGCGCTGCTCGCGGCACGGAAAACGCCGGAGTGGCGCGCTTCCAGTGAAGACGAAGCCAATTTCATCGATCACCGCAAAGTTGCGTATTTCGTTTCCGAAGAGCAGGTCATTCCCGTGACAAATACTTGATGATCTTGCGACGGCAAGCGGACAAGAGCTGGAAGATCGCCAGATTGATGTGGAGCCATTATCCCAAAAACTGAAATGCAGTTAGCTGGAATTTTATTTCTTCTCAGTTGGCCGGTCGGGCTCGCGCTATCCATTGCGGGCATTATTTATAAACGCGTGAATTGGCTGATTGTCGGCGGCATCTTGGCATTGCCCTTAACTTTGTACATTGGTGCATCGCCGATTTTCCGGCCATGGGGATTTTGCCTGCCCCTTTTGCAGTTCGGAGCCGCATTGGCTGTGCATCGAGGTTCTATCCGATTAGCCTGGCTTTTATTAATCTTGCCGTTTGCCGCCATCGCCGGATGGATTCTCCTCAAACCGCTGGTGGATTTTGCATGGGTTGCACTAAATTAGCGCGAGAACTTTTATGCACTTCTCACTTCCGCATGCCATCGAAATCCTTTCCAGAACGCCGGCGACGTTAATCTCGCTGCTGGCCGGCCTTTCCGAGCCGTGGATAAAAAACAACGAAGACCCTGAAACGTGGAGCCCTTATGACGTCGTCGGCCATCTCATTCACGGCGAGCGCACGGACTGGGTGCCGCGCTTGAAGATTATTCTTGAACTCGGCGAATCCCGCCCGTTCGATCCTTTCGACCGGTTCGCGCAATTCGAGGCGAGCCAGGGCAAATCACTCAGCGAGCTGCTCGAAACCTTTGCCACATTGCGCCGGCAAAATCTCGCCACGCTGAAACAATTAAATCTCACCGACGAGCATTTCAAGCTAAAAGGAACACATCCGGACTTCGGACCGGTGACTTTGGGCCAGCTCTTGGCGACGTGGGTTGTTCATGATCTCGACCACATCTCCCAAACCGCCCGCGTCATGGCAAAGCAGTATCTGGATGAGGTTGGGCCGTGGGTGAGTTATTTGTCTATTTTAAGAAGCAAATGAATAACGTTCGTGGTGGGTCGTTCGGTAAGCGATCTCGTGAGAAAGCTGCGGAAAAGCGTGATGGCGAGGCGGCGCCGATGGTCCTACACTGCCAAAACCGTTGCTCGTTCCTAATGCGGAGACCTATTTCTATCGCACGGAAACCGATTGCAACCTTATTTGCCTTTACCCGCTCATGAGCCGCAAAGAAATGATCATGCAGCCGAGATATAAAATCGGTTTTGACGTGGCGATTAGCGACAACAACGGCACGACCTATCGCAAGAGCCAACATATTGGGGCGGGATTCAATCAGAATCAATCGTGGTGGGACATGGGAACGATTGGGGCGCTGATTTTTGGAGAAAGAAGATAATAAATCACTTCATGCGTTTGAATTTAGGTCATACCGATGTTTTTTACGCACCGCTTCACATCAACTTGAACGGTTTATTAGGCTTCCTTTATACTTCCTGTTTAATGGTCGCTGATCCTGTTTTCTCAAACTATGAAGTGGCAAGCCGTCCATAACCCTCTTGCCGTTCCAAGTTTTTTAAGATGTCCCGTTTGATTTCCTCACTGGTAGATTTTCCAATTGAAATCGATCTTTGCGCGGCGATTGCTTTCAGTTCAGTCTTGGATAAATCCTTTTCTAACAACGTGCGAATTTGGTCATTCGTCAGATTGCTGGCGACCTCTACAGCCTTTCTCTTTGATTTGGCAGCTACAGTTTTTCGGGCCGGCAAAAGTAGCGTTTTAAGAATTTCGTCAGACTTGGCGAATTCAAGAAAGCCTATGACCTGCTCAAGCGGACGGTGAATCTCCGCGGCTTTTGCTTCGAGGGACGGATTCGTCAACCCGGCGCGCAGGCGATTCAAGGCTGCAATCAGATCATCCAGATTTTTCAGGGAGGCGGCTTTTGATTCGGGGCGAGCAAGGACTTCGAGTTCTTCCTTAATTCGATTCAACTTCGAGATGAGATCTTTGCTTGGGTTGCTTTTCATGGTTGTGGGAACTCCTTACGAAACTCTACCGCCATGCGTTGGTAAAGAATATCATTTTGCGAGCCGGGAGAATTCAAGAAAACAGGTAACTGTTCCGTCGTTGCCTCACGAATATCTTTCCAATCTTCAGTATGGCTGTCGAAGCATTTGCCCGTGAAGCTAGACATACTGCGGACGAGTGCCATCTGCTCTTTTGCGACAATTTGTTGTCTTCCGGCGGTGACGTTCACCTTCACGAAAGATAGAAAGTAGGGCAGCGTCTTTACTCCATTGTTATTCGGATCAATAATCTGCTCGGCCAAATTCCTCTCTCTTAACAACTGGCGAACTTTCTTGTCCAAGAAAGTGACACCAACCGTTGAGAAGTGGTCAGGCATCAGGGTCACAAGATACCCATCGCTTGCGTAGAGCGCGTTTTGCGTTGCCAAGTAAAGGTTCGGCGGGCAATCAATCAAGATATAGTCATAGTCGTTTGCGACTTCTTTAAGCGCCTTGGAAAGTATCGAACGCTGGTCAAGGTGAATTTGCGCAACTTCCTGAATCGTGGTTGCAGCCTTTGTTTTCGATTGAAGACGTAAATCAATATCGAGCAGTTCAATAGTGGACGGCACTAAATCAACATTTGCCAATTCAGGCCGAGTCATCGGCTTTGTCCAAATTATGTCTCGCAGTAATTTTTTCTTCTGGTCGAGATACGCGCTGTATACAGTTTCCAAAGATCCGTTTGTTTTGACACGGCTTTCCCATTTCGAGAACTCACAGCACAAAAATGTCAGATTAGTTTGTGGGTCTGCGTCAATGAGGAGCACTTTTTTCTTTGGCTCGAACATCGCAAGGGCACAGCCAATGTGAAAGGTTGTCGTGGTTTTGCCAACGCCGCCTTTGTAATTAATGAATGAGATGACTCTTACCATTTGGATCATCCTTTTGCGCAACTTGTATTCTACGACAGAAAATTCATTTCCAGTTGTGGTTAATTTTAGATAAAATAGCGTCAATTGGCGAAATTGCGTACAAGATTTTTTTGGAAATGATGGCTCTTCAAAGACCCTCTCCGTGAAGATTGCCAGGAGAAAAAGCGAACAAACTCTATCTTTCGACCCCTCCCCTTTCATGGTTTTCACACGAATTCTTACAGCAATGGATTGGGTTGGGCTTCCCTCGTCTCTTCCTCACAACACAAAACCGCGGCCCTATTAGATTCCCGCGCCGCCACAAGCCCTGCGGTTTTGGCTTGGCACCACTCGAAGGGTTCGTCGTTCAAATAAATTCAACGGCTTCGGTTTCGGTGGCGATTTGGGAAATGTAGAAGCGGTCTTCGTTGGTAAGTTCAGGATCGGAACTCAGGTAATCCCAAACCGAATCCTGCCGCTCTGCATCCAACATGCTTTCGAATTTGGGTGAAGTCAAAAGTACGCCAAAGAATTCTTCGAATTCCGTTGGAAAGAAATCGACGGTTATATCCGGATCGCCCAGCACTTCAGCGCCGTAGCGCTTGAACGCGGCGCGCAAGCGATCGAGAAGTTTTTTGCTGACAGCTACAGTCCCAGCCATATCATAGCCTCGTCGCTCAGATAAATTCAACGGCTTCGGGTTCCATCGAAATCCGTGAAATAACGAATATGTCATCTTTTATCTGAGGATTAGCGAGCAGATAATCCCATACTGAATCTTGCCGTTGAAAATACGACATATTCTGAAAACGAGGCGAAGCTAAAAAAACCCCAACGCTTCCTTCGTAATCCGTTGGAAAGAATTCAACCGTAATATCAGCGTCGCCAAGCACATCTCGGCCATAGCTCTTAAAGGCTTCCCGCAAACGGTCGAGAATCTTTTTATTGACCATTATAATCCCCGCCATGTCATGACTCCATCAGTTGGGTTAAATAAACATTCGTTGAGCCTATCTGACTCTGCCTGATGAGAGAGGTCAACGACTTTATAACGCCAAATGGCATTTTGGTGAAGCTCGTTAATCTTGTTAAAATTGGCGAACACCATCGGCATGGCTTTTAATTCATCCAACAAGCTGGTATAAATAGCCAGCGCATACAAATCATGTGTTTTAAAAATCATGGGCAACCGTTCCAGCTTGAGCGCCTCACAGATTTTGAACTTCAGCCGCGCTTCCACAATATAAGGCCCCATGTAAACTGACGCCGTCCACCGCGCTTTCTCTCGCAGCGCGTCAAAATCTTCCTTGCGATCCCGCGCCAGTTGTTCAAATTCAACTTTGCGTGTCGGCGTAAATTTTGTCAGATCGAACATAGCTCCTCCTCAATAGCCTTCCAGAAATATAATACTCTCTCAACATAATCGCAACGTTTTTCTGCTCTTCACAGATCCCGCATTTGTTGCTGCCAATCAGTGCTAAAAAATAAAGGTGACGCTTTTTGAAATGATCAAAAAGGGTCATTTTTATTTACGGGCAACCATCAGGCCGTCATGCAGTTTTTCGATTAAACGAAAAAAGCCATGATACGTCTTTTTGTTTGCTGAAAAAGTATGGTAATCATGCTCACTGATGGGTAATTTTGTGATTGTCTTTGCGAGCGTTTCTCAGCGAAGCAATCTTTTTGAAACTAGCAGATTGCTTCGGCAAAAAGCGCCTCGCAATGACTCTGGTTTTTTCCATAAGAAGCCGAAGATGAAATTGCCAGTTTACTTTCAGAATAGGAGGAGCGGAGAATGAAGCATTACAAGCAACTCGTTTGGATTTATTGCTGTCTCATCTTTGTCGCTGCCGGCGCGCGCGCGCAAGATCTCAAATATCTCGAATACGACACCGATTTGATTCCAGGCCAGGTTTACAAAGAGCGGCGCGAAAAGCTCATGCAACAGATCGGCAACGAGGCGGTGGCGGTTTTTTACACGAATCCGGAGCGCAACCGCAATGCGGATTTGGATTTTCCGTATGCGCCGAACAGCGACTTTTATTATTTGACCGGCTTTCGTGAGCCGAATGCGATTCTCGTGCTGGCGCCGAAAGGCACGTCCGTTCGCAGTCTGGAAGACAGCACGAAAAATATCACGGTTCGTGAAATTTTGTTCGTGCAAGCGCGCAACCCGCAATTTGAAAAATGGAACGGGCGTCGCTACGGTCAAATGGGTGCGATGAAGCTCCGAGGCTTTGAATACGCCACCACCAATGACAAATTCAAAACCATGCTGCAGCCCATGCTCTTTTCGGCGCAAGCGAAGTCGCTGTACGTGCCGACGTTTCGCTCCGATCTCAGCGGTGAACTCGCGGAGTTGCTGCAGCCATTGCGTTCGATGACGCAACAATTCAACGGCTATGTCGAGATTCGCGATCCCATCGCGCTCGTGCGCAAAATGCGCGTGATCAAGTCGCCCGAAGAGATTGCGCTGTTGGCCAAAGCTACGGAGATCAGCGCCGCCGCGCATCGCCAGGCGATGATGTCGGTGGAGCCTGGCATGGGAGAGTATGAATTGGAAGCGGTTTACGAATATGTTTTCCGCAAGCTCGGCGCTGAGCAGAACGGCTACCCGTGCATTGTCGCCTCGGGAGAAAATTCGGTCATTCTGCATTACAACACCAATCGCCGCAAAATCAAAGACGGTGATGTGGTGCTCGCCGATTGCGCGGCGGAATATCGCGGCTATTCGAGCGATATCACGCGCACCTATCCCGCCAACGGCAAATTCTCCAAAGCCCAGCGCGAGATTTATCAGCTCGTGCTCGACGCACAGAAAGCGGCCATCGCCGCGATGAAGCCGGGCGTCACATGGCAAGAGCTTTCCAAAATTTCCAGCGGTACGATCATGGAAGGTTTGTTCAAACTCGGGATCATTAAAGAAAAGACACCGAAGGAATTGTCGCGCTTTTCTTATCACGGCCTCGGCCATCCGGTCGGGCTAAACGTTCACGACGTTGGCCAGCCGACGATGGAAGCCGGCATGGTTTATACCGTTGAGCCTGGCATTTACATCGCTGAGGGTAGCGAAGGCGTCGATCCGGCGTATTACAACATCGGCGTGCGCATCGAAGACGTGATTCTGGTGACGGCAGACGGCAACAAGAATCTTTCGAGGGACGTGCCGCGTGAAATTGCCGAGATCGAAGCGTTGATGAAACAAAAGGGTGTTGGCAACTTGGCGATTCAATAACGAACCTATTGCTGCATAGTCACTTTAAGCTTGTGCCCGCGAAACACACGAAAAAGCGGTGAGGTGCAATTCCCCAAAGTTGCTTTTTGACGGGATTACAGGATTTAACAGGATTTCAAAATCAAGTTGATCGCGTTATCCTGTCAAAAAACAAGGCTGTTTAATTTTCAACCAACTTTTTGGAATTGCTCCCTTTGGGCATCAACGGTGTGATCTGACTAAGTGGAACAACTGCAACTTGAAAACTCACGCCGCAATCTTGCTGGCCTTCGTTCTTTTTATTTTTTCTTGCTGGGGACGAAGCGTTGAAGAGGCGCCACCGGTTGGATTGGCCAAGCAGATGTTGGAAGATTCGTCGTACACGTGGATCGCCGTCAAAACGCCGCATTTTAGATTTTATTATGAGGCGGATACGTATGCGGCGCAGAATTTTGCGGAGTTGCGCCAGAGCGCTGAAGAAGCCCGTCTTCACGCGCTGAAGCTTTTGGGAGAAAAGAATTATGCGCCGATCATCGACTTGTTCTATTTGGATTCGCGCGAGAAAATGATTCCGGCTCTCGGCAGCCAACCGGCAGGCTGGTCGGAGCATCAATCCAACACCGTGATGTTGGCGTGCAATGCGAACATTCGCCCGTTTCACCGCCATGAAATCATGCACGTCCTTTCGATGAATTTGTGGAAGCTGCCGCCGCTGCTGGAAGCGTGGCTGTTGGAAGGGCTGGCGGTTTACGCCGACGCGCCGTGCGCGGGTTACAGCTTGCACGAGATTGCGGCGCATCTGCAGCGGGAGAACAAACTCGTCTCACTGCACTCGTTGGTTTTTCGATTTCACAAGCAAAGCGATTTGCGCGCCTATATGCAAAGCGGCAGCTTCGTGCAATTTCTTTATGAAAACTATGGCCGTGAAAAATTGCGCCGCTTGTGGGAACACGGTGTAACCCATTTGCCGGAGATCACCGGCAAGACCTACCGTGAAACCGAAATGGAATGGCGTGCGTTTCTGCAAAGCGTTGATCAAGCCGAATCCGAGGTAGATTGGCAGTTGCTCATTGAGAAAGGATGTGAATGATGAAGCTTTTGCTTTTAAAGAAAAAAAGTCCCCAACGGATAAAGGCTGCCAACGGATAAAAAATTTTAGGTTTTAATCCGTTGGCCGCTTTTATCTGTTGGGCATTTCTTTTAGTTTAGTTGTGGCTCGTCCACGTTGCGAAAGAAAGGATCCCCATGCCCGCCTATATCGTCGTTGAAATCATCGTGAACGATGCGGAAACTTACGAGCGCTACAAGCAACTCGCGCCGCCTTCGATTGCGGCTTATGGTGGCCGTTATCTCGTGCGCGGCGGCAAAACGGAAACGCTCGAGGGCAAGTGGAATCCGCCGCGATTTGTGATTCTCGAATTTCCAACCGCACAGCAGGCGCGCGCCTGGTGGGAATCTCCCGAGTATGCGCCTGCAAAGGCGCTGCGACAGGAATGCGCCGGCACGGAGATGATTCTCGTTGAAGGAGTTTAGAATTTATGTTGAAGAGAATAGCCTTAAATTTGTGTGTGATCATCTGCGGCGTTGCTTGTGCCTCGGTGTTGGCTCAACAAACGACTGAACCACAGCGCGAGGCGAATGAAATGTTTCCGCAATGGTCGCACGACGGAAAGAAAATTGCGTTCACTTCGGACCGCGACGGCGATCCGGAGATTTATGTGATGAATGCCGACGGCTCGAATCCGGTTCGGCTGACGCATGCGCCTGGAAGGGACGCGCATCCTTACTTTTCACGCGATGGCCGCCGGATCGTTTTTCAATCGCCGCGCGCCAACGGCGAAGACACGAACATCTATGTGATGAACGCCGACGGCTCGAATCTCGTGCAGCTCACGAATCTGAAAGGTTTCGCGGGCGTGCCGGTGTATTCGCCGGATGAAAAGATCATCGTGTTTCAATGGCGCGAGAGCAACAATTGGGACGACGGCAAAAAATGGCGCATCTGCACGATGAATGCCGATGGCAGCAACTTTCGCGTCATTACCTCAGGCGAGGCCAACGATCAAGTGCCAGGCTGGTCGCGCGAAGGCAAGCGGCTGCTTTTTTATTCCGACCGCACCGGCAAGAACCAAATTTACACGATGAAGCCGGACGGCACCGAAGTGCAGCGACTCGTCACCACCGCTTTTAATGACAATACGGCCTCGTGGTCGCCGGATAATAAGAAGATTTCGTTCACATCCGACCGCGATGGAAATAGTGAAATCTACGTCATGGATGCAAATGGCGAAAACGTGCGTCGCAAGACGAATACGCCCGACATTGAGCGCTCCGCGGCTTGGTCGCCGGACGGCAAGCGCATCGCATTCTCCTCCGACGGAGAGAAGTCACGCGAGATCTACGTCATGAACGCCGACGGTTCGAACTTGGTGTGCTTGACCAGAACGGCTAAATAGCTCGTTACGATTTAAATGGAGAAGTGGATGAAAATTACAAAGCAAGCCCTCGAAAAAATATCTTTCGTCGTTGTGTGCATGTTGCTGCTTTTCATGCACACAACGTTAGCTTCGGCCCAGTCGAAAAAAACACTGACGTTGGAAGATTTGTTCGCTTCCCCGAAATTCGCCGGCAACTTTTTTCAAGGCGGACAGTGGGCGGAGAAAGGTCCAGTGATCACGTTTGTCAAGCCAGACACGGCGGGCATGACGCATTTGATGAGCTTCGATTTGGAACGGAATCAGCAAACCGTTTTGCTGGATGGCGCGAAGCTGCACGCGGCGGATGTGAATCGTCTCATCGCAATTCAGAATTATGCATTCAGCGCCGATCGCAGCCGTCTGTTGATTTACACCGATTCCGCGCCGGTGTGGCGATTCCCTACGAAAGGATATTATTACCTGTATGATTTCGCCACGCAAAAGTTGACGCCCATCAGCAGCCGTGAAAAAGGCTATCAAATGTTTGCGAAACTCAGCGCGAATGGCCGTCACGTGGCGTTCGTGCGCGACCGCAATTTGTTCGCGGTTGAATTGGCGAGCATGAAAGAGACGCAACTCACATTTGATGGCTCCGATGGCAAAATCATCAACGGCACGACGGACTGGGTGTATGAAGAAGAGTTTGGTTTGCGCGACGGTTGGGCATGGAGTCCGGATGGACGGTACATCGCATTTCTGCAACTCGATGAATCGAAGACGAGCGATTTTGTGATGGCCGATTTGCAGGGCGAGAGGCCGGCGCTGAAACGCTTTCGTTTTCCGCGCGCCGGCGAGCCGAACAGTGAAATTCGCGTCGGCGTGATTGACATCAACACCGGCAAGCCGCAATATTTCGACACCGGCAATTGGCAGACGGACAACGAAGCTCACGAATACATTCCGCGCCTGGGATGGACGCCGGCCATCAACGGAAAATATTATGTGTGGGTGCTGCGCATGAATCGCGAGCAAAATCACGTTGCGTTGCTGCACGGTGATCCGGAAAATGTTCAACTCAAAACTATTTTTGATGATAAAGAAAGCACGTGGGTCGAGCCGTTCGATCCGTTTGGCGGAAATCCCAAGCTCGTTTACCTTGAAGACGGCAAGCATGTGCTCTATCAAAGCGAGCGCGACGGCTACAATCATTTGTATCTTTACAAAACCGAAGGCGGGCCGGCGCGGCAAATCACACGCGGCGCTTGGGAAGTTTCCGCGTTTCATGGCTATGATCCGAAGAGCAAACAGTTTTATTGCACCGCCAATGCAGAAAGCCCCATCGAGCAACAGTTGTATCGCCTCGCTTTCGATCCGAACAAATCCACCGGCTCTGCTTCTGCGCCGGTGCAGATCACGAAAGAAAAAGGCACGCACGCCAGCAATTGGTCAAAAGATTGGCGCTATTTCATCGACACCTATTCCAATCGCCACACGCCGCCGGTGACGCGCTTGCACAAGGCCGACGGCGCGCTGGTCAAATATCTCGAGGACAACGCCGAGCTCGTGCGCACGGTGACGGAGTACGATTTTCCCAAAACCGAATTTCTCACCGTTCCTGGTGCGGACGGCAAGCCGCTGCACGCTTATCTGATCAAGCCGACGAATTTTGATCCCTCTCGCAATTATCCTCTGCTCATGTACACGTATGGCGGGCCGGCGTCGCAAAACGCCACGGATGCGTGGGATGCTTTCTTTGGATTCTTTCATGCTTATTTGGTGCAGCAACATCAAGTCATCGTCGCGTGTGTTGACAATCGCGGCGCGGCGGGTTATGGCAAAGCGTTTGAGAGCGCCATGCACAAAAACATGGGAACGGTTGAAGCGCAGGATCAAATCGCCGCCGCTAAATATTTCGGCGCGTTGCCTTACGTCGATGAAAAACGCATCGGCATTTGGGGATGGAGTTACGGCGGTTACAATACGCTGATGGCGATGACGAAATACGACGGCCCGCAGGTGATCAAGCTGGGCATGGCCGTCGCGCCAGGTGGTGCTTGGGAAATGTACGACACGATTTACACCGAGCGCTACATGTCAACACCGCAGAAAAATGTGGAGGGCTACAAAGAAGCGTCGCCGCTGAATTTTGTCGCGCGCTTGCGGGATGATCAAGAGTTGTTGATCGTGCACGGCGATCAGGATGACAATGTGCATTTTCTGAACACGCTGCACTTGCTCACGGAATTGCAAAAGAACAAAAAGCGATTTCAGTTTATGCTCTATCCCGGCGGCAATCACAGCCTGCAAGGCACCGGCAATCCGCTGGTGTATTTTCATCTCTTTCAAACGTTGGCGGAATTTGTGAGTGAGAATCTGTGAAAAGGATTGAGAAGCCTAAAGAAGGCGAGTACGCGCCTTACACCATCATGTACATCGGATTGTTACCGGACGATGGACTTATCTTAAAGCACTTGCAAGATAATTTGCAAGCCACGAAGAATCTCATTCTTTCGCTTCCCGCAGAAATGCTGGCTTATCGTTATGCCGAAGGTAAATGGACGATAAAAGAAATTCTTGTTCACATTAGCGATGACGAGCGTATTTACGCCTACCGCGCGCTGCGGTTTGCGCGCAACGATAAAACCGAGCTGCCTGGATTCGAGCAGGATGATTACGCCCGTTACTCCGGCGCAAATGAGCGCGACCTCAATGACATCTTGGAAGAGTTTACGACCGTGCGCAACGCCACGATTTCTTTGTTCAATAATTTCGATAACGAAGCGCTCACCCGAGCGGGCGTGGCGAATGGAAATATCATGAGCGTCCGCGCCGCCGCGTATCACATCGCCGGCCATGAATTGCATCATATCAATATCATCAAAGAGCGTTATTTGTAAGTTCACCTCGACGATGAAACGTAGTCACGCCCCCTTGTGGGGCGCTGTTGAAATAGGAATGATTAGTTTATGAACAGCCGCCCACAAGGGGCGGGGACTACAAAAGCCTGCACTCGCAAATGATAATAGAAAAGAATTTGTACATGATTTCTCACCGGCTCATTGCCGTCGTTCTCTTCATGTTTGGTTTCACACAATCGACTGGCGCGCAAGACTGGACTCAGTGGCGTGGCCCAACGCGCGATGGTTTGGTGCCCGCCGCAAACGTGCCGGTCTCGTGGCCCGATTCATTGCGTCGCGCTTGGCGCATCGAGATCGGCGAAGGTTACTCGTCGCCAATCGTTGCGGATGGCCGCGTGTTCGTTCACAGCCGCCGCGATCCCGATGAGATCGTCATGGCGATTGAGTTGACGAGCGGCAAAATTCTTTGGCAGCAAAAGTATCCGGCAACGTTTGAAAAGAATCGCTACGCGACGAAGATGGCGAAAGGTCCGAATGCAACGCCGCTCGTGATGGGCAATCGCCTTTTTACACTCGGCATTACCGGTGTGCTCACGACTTGGGACACCGTGACCGGCCGCCAACTTTGGCGCAAGGATTTTTCGAAAACGGTTGATACGTCAAAACTCTTCTGCGGCACGTCTGCATCGCCGCTTTTGCTGGACAATCGCGTTGTGGTGCAAATCGGCAGCGATATTCACGGCGGACAAATCTTGGCTCTCGATCCGAGCAATGGCGCAACGAAATGGGAATGGCGCGGACATGGGCCAGGTTACGCGTCGCCGGTGGTGTTCGACATCGCGGGCAAAATGCAGATCGTGACGATGACCGACAGCTCGATTGTCGGCCTCGAGGCGAAGACGGGAAGCCAACTTTGGTATGTGCCGTTTCTCGACGAGTGGCATGAGAACATCGCGACGCCCGTTTGGACCGGTTCGCTTCTCATCGTCTCCGGCACGCGCCAGGGCACTCATGCATTCGCGCTGCAGCAGAGCAATGGCAAGTGGGAAGCAACTGAAGTGTGGAAGAACGCGGAGGTGGCGATGTACATGAGTTCGCCGGTTTATGCCGACGGCTTGATCTACGGCCACTCCGCGCGGCAGAAGGGCCAGTTCGTCGCGCTCGACGCGAAGACCGGCGCGATCCGCTGGGCCACAGAAGGACGAGAAGGCTGGCACGCCTCGGTGCTGCTCACGCCGCGGCATGTCGTTTACTTGACCAACGGCGCTGATCTCGTCGTCGCTCGTCGCAACACGACGACGTTTGAGATCGAGCGGCGTTACGACGTTGCCGACGCCGAGATATTTGCCATGCCGGTGCTCCTCGGCGCGGATGTCGTTGTGCGCGATGCGACGGGAATCATCCGGCTGACGTCCGAACGGTGAGGCGAAATAGCGCCGAGTTTTCGAGAACGTATCTTGGTGTTTGAACCTCATTTCAAGAGGAAGACCGATGAAGAGCACGATTTCACTTGCGTTGATTGTTTCGTTGTTAATGCCGGCTTGCAGCTTGGCGCAAGCTTCGAGCGGTTTGCCAAAAGACGAGGTCGCAAAGCTCAAAGAAATGATTTCCAAATATCATTCTGGCTTCATCAAGAATGATCCTGCGGCGGTGCTTTCGGTGCTTGGCAAAGAGTTTATCATGTTTAAAGGCAATTACTCCGGCGATCCGGCGCAATGGCAGGCGCACCTTTTTCTCACCGGAGATGATCTGCTACAGTGGCCTGCCGAGTTTCTCAAGCAGGCTGGGCCTTATCAAAATCAGCATGAATTTTTGCACACGAATATTCGAGGCAACGCTGCGGTCGTGGTCACGCAAGAGACGGGCAAGAACAAATTCCGCGCTTGGGAGAATGAGAAGGTGACGTGGCTTTTGGGGAAGCGAAATAACGAGTGGAAGATCGTTGGGTTTTTTATCAGAGATATTCGGAATCCAGAATAATCAATTGAAAAACTTCTGAGAATAAAATATAATGAAAATCTTTTGTCTTTTGTTTTTCGCCGCACTCAACACCGCATTTTCCCAAACCGCGACGCAACCGCTGCAAGTTCCCAAAGCGAACGCGCCGGCAATAGATGGAAAACTCGGCGAAGACGAGTGGAAGAACGCGCTCAAACAAGGACTCGTTGGCGGCGGTGAGCTGCGTCTGCAGCATGATGGAAATTTTTTTTATGTCGGTGTGCATGGAACGAGTCACGGATGGTGCCATATCTACGTCACGGCGGGCGACACCATCTTCGTGCATCACGCTTCGGCGGCGTTGGGGACGGCGACTTATTTGCTAAAAGGCGAGCTGTGGCAGCCACAACAAACGTTTATCTGGGAATTGCGTGAGCGCACTTTCACCTCGCAAGCCGAGGCGGCGCGCGCGGCTTATCTAAAGTCCAAAGGTTGGCTGGCGAACAACATGAATACGGGGACGCAGGGGATAATTGAATTTAAAATCGCCAGCAGGTTTTTGCAGGGAGAGGTTGTGCGTCTTGCCGTCGCATTTGCCAGCGATCCGGCATCGCCGCAGTATTGGCCGCAGACGCTGGCCGACGATTGCCGCAAGCGCGAATTGCTTTTCGGCTCGTCGCCGGCTGATCTCAAATTCAATCGCGAGAGCTGGGCGAAGCTTCAATTGAAGATGTGAGGTAAATAGCTTGGCGATGTTATGTTGGCTTGAACAATGCCAAGACAGAAAAATGCGTTTGGCATTATATCTGGCGGTTGCTTATTACGGAATCGAGCAGTGATAAATATTTTTCTGCCCTCCATCTTTCTGTCATAGTTTTGTTATTCAATTTGAAAGGACAGCACAATGAAATTCCGTTTTAGCTTTTTAGTTGTTTCACTTTTTTTCATCGTTGGGTTTTCGCCTAAAAACAACGAGACGAATAATTCATCAAATTCCAATCCGCCCAATGGCAAATATCGCGGCGCGGAGCTGATCACCACAGCACAGTTGAAAGATTATCTCACCTTCATCGCCTCGGATGAATTGGAAGGGCGCGACACGCCGTCGCGCGGGCTGGATGTGGCGGCGAAATTTCTTGCGACGAATTTGTCGCGGTGGGGTGTCAAGCCGGCGGGCGACAACGGCACTTATTTTCAACGCTTCGCGCTGTTGAAAACGACGGTCGATTCGGTGCAAACGACGGTGGAAATCAACGGACAGCGTTTCAAATATGGCAGCGATTTTTTGGCGAGTTCATTCTCCGGCCCTGGCATGGCGACTGCCCCATTGATCTATGTCGGTCACGGCTTGATGATAAAAGCAAAGAACCTCAATGCTTTTGCCGGCCTCGACGTGAAGGATAAGATCGTCGTTTGGACCAACGAATTTCCCAAGGGCGTAACAGTCGCCGATTTTTCCGGCAAGCAGGGCGAGGATTGGCAGAGCGCGGCAAAATATGCGGCTCTCAACGGCGCGAAGGGCGGCATCATCATCCCGTCGTATACTTCGCTGATCACTTGGGAACAAACGAAAAAAAATCAGCTCACCAACGGCGCGCTCGTCGTCGAAAAGTTTCAGAGCAATACCGACCCCAAAATTCCGATTATCGTCGCTTCGCCGCGATTGGCGGGCGCTTTGTTGCAGGGCGAAAAAGAGAGTGCGGCCAAAGTGTTCAACAGCGCTGTGACGGGCGAGCCGGCAGCAGCGTTTGAGTTCAAGCCTGGGAAGCGCGTCACTTTCACCGTCGCGGCGAAAACCGAGCAGGTTTATACGCAAAATGTCGTCGGCGTCGTGGAAGGCAGCGACGCAAATTTGAAACAAGAATATGTCGCCATTGGCGCGCATTACGATCACGTTGGCGTCGGCGCTCCGGTCAACGGCGATGCAATTTACAACGGCGCGGATGACGACGGCTCCGGCACCGTCAGCGTTCTGGCGATGGCGGAAGCGTTTGCGAAAGGCCCGCGTCCTAAGCGCTCGCTTATTTTTGTCTGGCACGCGGCTGAAGAAAAAGGCTTGTGGGGCTCGAAGTATTTTACGGAATATCCGACCGTGCCGATTGATAAAATCATCACGCAATTGAACATCGACATGATCGGGCGCGCGCAGAAAGCCGGCGACAGCAATCCGGCGCATGCCAACCTGGCAAAGCCGAATGAGGTTTTCGTCGTCGGCTCGAAAAAGATGAGCACCGAGCTGGGTAATTTGAGTGAGTCGGTCAATAAGTCGTATTATAATCTGTCGTTCAATTACAAATATGACGATCCGAATGACCCCGAAAAGATTTTCTTCCGCAGCGACCATTTCAATTACGCGCTAAAAGGCATCCCGATTATTTTTTATACCGACGGCGACCACGAAGATTATCACAAGGTGACGGATCACGTGGAAAAGATCGATTTTGACAACATGCTCAAAATCACTCGCACGATTTACGCGATGGCGTGGGAGCTGGGCAACGGCAAACGTCCGGCGGTTGACAAAAAATTGCCGGCGGAGTTGATGCACGGGCTGTTCTAAGAAAAAAGAAAAATGTCATTGCGAGGCGTTTTTTTGCCGAAGCAATCTGCCGGTTCAAAAAAAGAGTGCTTCGCTGAGAAACGCTCGCAATGACAATTTCAAATTTATCATAAATGAGTATAGCTGCCATCAAAATAAAAACCGTCAAGAAAGGCATAATGATGAAATCTCGCTTGGGTTTGTTGTCCATTAGCTTTATTCTCGTTTCGTTTTGTTTGTTGGGATTCGCTCCCAACAATGGGACGAAAAGCAATTCACCTTCATCGAATCCGATCAACGGAAAATATCGCGGCGCGGAGGTTATCACGGCGGCGCAGTTGAAAGATTATCTCACCTTCATTGCGGCGGACGAATTGGAAGGCCGCGACACGCCGTCGCGCGGGTTGAATACGGCGGCGAAATTCATCGCGACCAATTTGTCGCGTTGGGGCATCAAGCCGGCCGGCGACAACGGCACTTACTTTCAACGCATCGCGCTGTTGAAAACCACGGTTGATTCGGCGCAAAGTTTTTTGGAGATCAATGGGCAGCGCTTTCGCTTTGGCGCTGATTTTATCGTGAATACGAACGCCGGTTCGGGAACCGCGAGCGGCCCGCTCGTTTACGTGAGTCATGGCTCCATCTTTCCCAAAAAGAGCATCGAGGCTTTTCAAGGCCTCGACGTCAAAGGCAAGATCGTGGTGTGGACCAACGAGTTTCCCAAAGGCACGAGCAATGCGGATTATTTTGGTAAAGAGGGAGAGGATTGGGTTGACCCGATAAAATACGCCGCCAAGAACGGCGCGACCGGCATCATTTCCATTGCGCGGTTCCAGACTTTGGCGACTTGGGAACAAACTCAAAAACATTCGACGACGACCGGCGGCCTGGTGGTGGAGAAATTCCAAGCCGAGAGCGCGCCAAAGATTCCAATGATTTGGCTGGCGCCGAAAGCGGCAACCGCGTTGCTGCGAGGTGAAAAAGAAAACGCCAATAAAGTGTTCAACAGCGCCGCGGCGGGCGAGCCGGTGGCGGCTTTTGAATTAAGCGCCGAGAAGAAAGCCGCTTTCACGGTGGTGATGAAAAGCGAAACGCTTTATACGCAAAATGTCGCCGGCGTTTTGGAAGGCAGCGACGGCGGGTTGAAGAAAGAATATGTGGCGCTCGGCGCGCATTACGATCACGTCGGCATCGGCAATCCGGTCAACGGCGACGCGATTTACAACGGCGCGGATGACGACGGCTCCGGCACGGTGAGCGTGCTGGCGATTGCGGAAGCTTTTGCCAAAGGCGTTCGCCCGAAACGCTCGCTGCTGTTTGTGTGGCATGCCGGCGAAGAGAAAGGCTTGTGGGGTTCGGAATATTTCGTCAAAAATCCAACCGTGCCGATTGATAAAATCATCACGCAATTGAATATCGACATGATCGGACGGTCGAAGAAGGCCGGCGACACCAATCGGAGGAATGAAGAACTTTCCGGCCCGAACGAGATTTACGTCGTTGGCTCGACGATGATGAGCACCGCGCTCGGCGCGTTGAGCGAGTCGGTCAACAAATCGTATTACAATCTCTCGTTCAATTACAAATACGACGATCCGAATGATCCCAACCGATTTTTCTTTCGCAGCGATCATTTCAATTATGCGCAAAAGGGCATTCCGATCATTTTCTATTTCGACGGCGAGCACGAGGATTATCATCGCGTGACGGATCACGTCGAGAAAATCGATTTCGAGAAAATGCAAAAAGTCGCGCGCACGGTTTACGCGATGGCGTGGGAGCTGGCGAGCGGGATGAAGCGGCCGGCAGTGGACAAAAAGCTGCCGCCGGAGTTGACGAAAGGGCATTAATATAAAAAACGCTTTTACTGAACGTGAGTGAAGCCGGACTTTCGCTGCCACGGGCACCGAAATTTTTAAAAACCTTTTGCAAAAGTCCGACTGCTTCGCCCAATGGTTGGAGGTTAAAATGACAAAGTCGAAATCCATTACACTTTTTATTATCGCCATTTGCGGGTGGCTTGCCATTAATTCATCGCATGCCAAAACCCCAGGCGATGATTTTAACATGCCGCAAATCTTTTCCATCGATGCCGGGCATTCGTATGTCGGGTTTTCGATCAAATACATGGGCTTCGCCAAAGTGCGCGGCCGTTTTGCCGATTTCGCCGGCGCGATTCGTTACGTTGACGGCGACATCGCGAAAACTTCCGCGACGGTGGTTGTCAAAACCGCCAGCCTCGACACCGATCACGAATTTCGCGACAAGGATTTGAAATCGAATTGAGCATTCTCGGCAAGCAAATCAACGCGCCGAATTTCCGCAACTGGGTGAGAAATGTTGAAATGCCGCAGGGAAAAATTTATCAGACGATCACGACGAAAGGCTTGACTGATGGCCTCGAAGAATTCGACCAGCTCAAGTCCGCAAACACACAGGGTTTGAACGAAAGCACGCTGAACACGGTCGGTTATATGCTGCTCAAAGAAGGGAAGTTTGACGACGCGCTCAAGGTGCTTGCCCATAATTCCGCAAGCTATCCAAACGATCCCAATCTCTTCGACTCGTTGGCGGAAGGGTACGCTTGGAAAGGCGACAAGGCGAACGCCATCAAGTATTACAAAATGTCGATGGAGAAAGACCCGCTCAATGCCAATGCGATTGAGATTCTGCGGCATTTGGAGAAATGATTGACCGTGCCAAACGATCAAAAAATGTTCTTGCTGAACGACAACGTTGCCAAATACAGGTGAAAAGACATGCACAATTCAAAGAAGCGTTGTTTCGCAACAGTAATGGTTGTTCTCTTATTCAGCCAACTGATTCCATCCACCGTCGACGCTTGCACGACGTTCTGTTTGTTCAACGGCAAGGATTTGATCTTCGGTCGCAATTATGATTTTCCCATCGGCTACGGCCACGTCGTCATCAACAAGCGGGGCGTCTTCAAATCCGCGATGGCTGATGCTGGTGAGCAAGCGGCGCAATGGACTTCGAAATATGGCAGCATGACGTTCAATCAATTTGGCCGCGATAATCCGATGGGCGGCATGAACGAGGCCGGCTTGATCGTCGAGTTGATGCAATTGGATGAGACGCAGTATCCGAGTGAATGCCGATATTTCTGGCAATATCGCTTCGCATTTTTCCAACTACACCACCGAAGCCAATCGCCAACTGGTGATGGTTTCGTTTCAAAACTCACCTTTTACCAAACACATACCGGTCAGCGCGCTGGAGGAAATTGCCAAGCATCCGGAGAGCAGCTCGTGCCGCCATCTCACCGGAAGCTCGGCAAAGGTTAACGCGGCGACTTCGACGCAAAAATAGTGGACCAAGCATTGAAGAGTGAAGTCTGCGCAGAAAAATCAAAAACATTCACGCAAAGACGCGAAGGCGCAAAGAAAAACTTTGCATATACTTTGCGTCTGCGGCTTGGCGTGCGCTTTTGTTTTTCCCTGTTTGGTTGCGGCTCATTTTCGCGTTGTTAATCGTCGCAGTTTCGTAATTCATTTCAACTTTTAACCTTTTTAAGGAGAGTGCGATGACAAAGCATCGTTTTCCGCCATTGGTGCGGGCACTGACGATCTGTGCGCTGCCATTAGTGTTTGCCGGTTTCTCTGAGGCTGGAAACAAAAAAATTCCCATCACAACTTCGTCCCAGGAAGCGCGTGAGCTTTTTCTGAAAGGGCGCGATCTGCAAGAACGACTGCAGGGACAAGAATCATTGCAATATTTCGAGAAGGCCATTGCGAAGGATCCGAATTTTGCGATAGCTTACCTCAATCTGGCGAACAGCCAGCCTACCGCCAAAGGCTTTTTTGAGCAATTGGACAAAGCCGTGGCTTTGGCGGACAAAGCCTCCGAAGGGGAACGGCTCATGATATTGGGCGTGCAGGCCGGAGCGAACGGCGACGTGGTGAAACAAAAAGAGTATTATCAAAAATTAGTTGCCGTTTTTCCGGACGATGAGCGGGCGCACAATCTCTTGGGCAACTACCTCTTCGGCCAGCAGCAGTTCGAGCAAGCCATTGAAGCGTATAAAAAGGCGACGGCCATCGCGCCGAGTTTTTCGCCGCCTTATAATCTGTTGGGCTACTCCTACAGATCGGTGGAAAACTACACGGAGGCGGAAAAAGCTTTTCAGAAATACATCAAGCTGATTCCGAACGATCCGAACCCGTATGATTCTTACGCCGAGCTGCTGTTGAAAATGGGACGCTTTGACGAGTCGATCAAGCAGTATCAAGCGGCCTTGTCACACAATCCGAATTTCGCTGCTTCGTATTACGGCACTGCCACCGATCTCAGTCTCCAAAACAAACACGCGGAGGCGCTGGCGCAGCTTCAAAAAGCGTACGACATCGCGCGCGATGACGGCGAGCGCCGCGGCGCTTTGTTTGCCAGGACGGTGGTTTACGTCGATGCGGGCAACGTGCAAATGGCGTTGGCCGAGCTGGGCAAGCAATATGCGTTGGGAGAAAAAATCAACGACGCCGCTGCCATGTCCGGCGATCTCGGCACGCTGGGCAATATTCTTTACGAGTCCGGCAAGTACGACGAAGCGCTGGCAAAGTTTGAAAAGTCGCTGCAGCTTATCGAAGCCTCTTCGCTTTCGCAAGGGGTCAAGGACTTTGCCAAGCGCGGCAACCTTTATAATGCCGGTCGCGTCGCGTTGATGAAGAAAGATTTGGCGACTGCGAAAGCCAAAGCTGAAGAATTTCGCGCGCAATCCGAAGCCGCGAAAAATACTTTTCAAATCTGGCTGGCGCATGAATTGGCCGGCTCGATCGCGCTGACGGAAAAAAATTACGATCAGGCTATTGCGCATTTCCAGCAGGCCAATCTGCAAAATCCTTACACGCTCTATAGATTGGCGCTGGCTTATGAGGGCAAAGGCGATGCAAAAAACGCGAAAGAGCTGTGTCAGAAAGCGGCTCGTTTTAATGCGCTCAGCAATATGAACTATGCTTTCATGCGCAAAAAAGCGGAGCAGAAGCTGGCGGCGATGCCGAGAAGTTGAAGCGGTGTCAGCGCAATCGCCGTTTGATTTTCGGGCATTTTCTGAAAGAAACCCAATGCGGACAAGCCGCAACCCCAAAGCAATTATTCGCTCACGGAATTGGAACAGCTCACGGAAATGAATTTTGAAAATCTTTTATTTCCGTGTGCGTTCAATTCCGTGAGCGAAATTCCCTTGCTTTTTGTGCAAAGAGACTAAGGAATAACACATGAGATTTTATTTTGTTTGTCTTTTGGTCATTTTTACTCTTGCTTCTTTCTGTCTGGCGCAATCTTCACTCTCAACCGAGCAGGAGCAAGCCATAGCCGCCATTATAAAACTGGGTGGAACGGTTGAAGTTGATTCGCTGAGTCCCGCCAAACCTGTTGTCACAGTTGATCTTCACGAAACCAATGTCAGTGATGCGGACTTGAAACATCTCGAACACTTCAAAGAACTCCGCCTTCTTGATCTGCGCAAGACAAAGATTAGTGATGCGGGTGTGGCGCATCTCAAGCATTTGACCAAGCTTCGTTTCCTCAACTTGTTTCGGACGCAACTTGGCGATAGCGGCCTCGTGCACCTGAAAAATTTGACCGAGCTTGAAACGCTGTTAATGGGAGGAACGCAAATCACCAATAACGGTCTGGTGCATTTGAAAGCCTTTCCGCACTTGCGAAAGATCAGCGTGTTCGACACACAAATTGGCGACGCCGGCATTGAGCATCTCAAAAGTTTGAGCAAGCTCGAGGTGTTGTTGATCGGCAAATCAAAGATTAGTGAAGATGGCGCAAAGTCACTCCAAAAGGCTTTGCCGAAATTGCGTTTCACTGAATCAACATGAGGATCGTTTTTATGCGCCGATTCTGCTTTATTAGCACGCTCGTTCTCGCCGCGCTCACCGGTTCGGCTTACACCCAGTCGCATGTTGGAAGATTATCGGCTGACGATGCCGCCAAAATCAAAGCCATGAATGAAGCGTATGTTTCGGCGTGGCTGAAAAATGATTCCACTGCTGTGATCAAGACGTTCGCGCCCAATGCCGTGTTGATTCCACAAGGCACGCGCGCGATCGAAGGAATGAAAGCCATCAAACAATTCTGGTGGCCGAGCGGCGGCAAAACGACCGTCACCGATTTCACGATAACGACAAAGGAGATTGGCGGAGAAGATGAGGTGGCATATGTTCGCGGCACGTTTAAATGGAGTTTCATTTATGAAGACGGCAGCAACAAGCTCGAACGCACCAACAACGGCAATTATCTGATGATTATGAAACGACAGACCGATGGGGCCTGGCGAATCTCGCATCGCATGTGGGGTGATTTGCCGCAAGGAAGATAGATAGCGATGGATGAAACAAGTAGAGGGGTGCAATTCCCAAAAGTTGCTTTTTGACGGGATTACAGGATTTACAGGATTTCAAAAAATCAAGTTGATCCTGTTATCCTGTCAAAAACAAGGCTGTTTAATTCTCGACCAACTTTTCGGAATTGCTCCCATGAAACAATACGAACCATTCAAACTGATTTTAATCGTTTGCACCAATCATTTTCACAAAAGGGTTGATTGCCATGAAAAGCGTTAGTCGCGCCTCTGTAAAAGTTTTATTGCTGATGCTCGCACTTGTTGTTTTGTCGGCATGCAGCAAAACCAAAAATGAAACCAAAGTTGCAGGCTCCAAGCCCGTAGACCCTGCCAACATGGACACGACCGTTGCGCCGGGCAAAGATTTCTTTCGCTACGCCAATGGCGCATGGCTCGAAAAAAATCCAGTGCCCGCTGCGTATGGCTCGTGGACGAGCTTTCACGTGCTCGATAAGCAAAATGACGAGGTGCTGCACGAAATTCTCGAAGCGGCGGCGAAGAATGCCAACGCGCCGCGCGGCAGCAATCTGCAAAAGATCGGCGATTTCTACGCGACCGGCATGGATTCCGCCAAAATCGAAGCCGAGGGCATAACGCCGATTGCGGCGGATTTGGCGCGCGTTGCCGCGCTGCAAACGCCAGACGAGCTGCAAAAGGAGATCGCCTGGTTTCATCAACATACCGTGCCGGCGATTTTCAATTTTTTCTCCGGCGATGACGACAAGAACAGCACGCAGGTGATCGCGCAAATTTACCAGGGCGGTTTGGGCTTGCCCGATCGCGATTACTATTTCAATCAGGACGAGCGCACGCAAAAAATTCGTGAAGATTATCTCAAACACGTTGCGGCGATGTTGCGTCTTGCCGGCGATGACAGCGTCACTGCCGCAGCCAGTGCGAGGACGGTGATGGCGATCGAAAAGCAATTGGCGCAAGCTTCTTCGACCAATGTCGAGCTGCGCGATTCGGAAAAGAATTACAACAAGCTGACGCCGGAGAAGCTCGCGGCTCTCGCACCCGAGGTGAATTGGAAAAATTATTATGCCAATTTGGGAATTGCCGCGCCGAAGGAGATCAACGTCGGCCAGCCCAAATTCATGCAAGCCGCCGCGAAGATGCTCAAAACCGCGCCGCTCACCGATTGGAAAATTTATCTGCGCTGGCATCTCGTTTCCAATGCCGCGCCGTTTTTAAGCTCGCCGTTCGTCAATGAAAATTTCAAATTTTACGGCACGACGCTGACCGGTGCGAAGGAACTGCAACCGCGCTGGCGGCGCGTAAAAGACGTGACGGACGGCTTGCTTGGCGAAGCGTTGGGCGAGTTGTTCGTGGCGAAAAAATTCAGCCCCGAAGCCAAGACGCGCGCCAAAGAGATGGTGAATAATCTCATCGCCGCGTATCGCGCGCGCATTTTGCGGCTGGATTGGATGGACGATGCCACATGCCAAGCTGCGCTGCACAAGCTTTCGACGTTCGGCGTGAAGATCGGCTATCCCGATGTCTGGCGCGATTACTCGGCGCTGGAAATCGACCGCGCTTCTTATTTTGAGAACTTGAAGCGCGCCACACTTTTTGAGACACGGCGGCAGTTGAGTAAAATCGACAAGCCGGTTGATCGCAACGAATGGATCATGACGCCGCCGACGGTGAATGCTTATTATCGCTCCACGCGCAACGAGATCGTTTTTCCTGCCGGCGTTTTGCAGCCGCCGTTTTTCGATGCGAATGCCGACGACGCGGTGAATTACGGCGGCATCGGCGCGGTGATCGGCCACGAGCTGACGCACGGCTTTGACGACGAAGGCAGCAAATACGATGCGGAAGGAAATTTGAAATCCTGGTGGTCGCCGGAGGTGCGAAAGAATTTTGAAGAACGCGCGCAAATGGTGGTGGAGCAATTCAACAATTTTTTGGCAATTGACACGCTGCACGTGAACGGCAAGCTCACACTCGGCGAGAATATCGCCGACCTCGGCGGCCTCTCGATTGCCTACGAGGGGCTGATGAAGGCGCTCGAAAATAAAAAAGTGCAGCCGATTGACGGCTTCACGCCGGAGCAGCGCTTCTTCCTGTCGTGGGCACAAATTTGGCGCGTCAATTATCGACCGGAGAGCATGCGGCTGCAAGTGCTCACCAACGTTCACGCGCCAGGCAATTTTCGCGTGCTCGGCCCGCTGGCGAACATGCCGGAATTTTATCTGGCGTTTAGCGTTTCGGAAACGGAGGCGATGTTTCAGCCCGAAGCGCAACGGGCGAAGATTTGGTGATGAATTGTTGTCAGTGCAGAAAAAGTAAAAAAATTTTTGCTCACGGAAATGAACTCTCACTGAAGTAAGCTGAAAAATTTCCGCGAGCAGTTCCATTTCCGTGCGCCATCCACGCTTTTTCCTTTTAACATGTCATGCTGGAAGAATCTTTTTGAAAACAAGCACAGTGCTTGACAACAAAAAAGATCGTTCCACGATGACATGAAAAGTTATTTGGCATACTAACTTCGCCAACCGGAGTCAAAAGCTGAATAGTTAAGAGAGATGATGAAAAAACTCGCTGTAAATCTCGCCTTCGCACTGGCTGTTTTCTTGAATGCGAACGCTCAGGTTTTAGTCGTCGCTTCGAACGAGGAACATCATGCTGCGCTGATCAATCCGAATAACGGCCAGGTTTTCGCCAAACTCCCAACCGGCAAAGGGCCGCACGAAATCGCCGTCTCACCGGATGGTGAGTTCGCTTATATCGCCAATTCGGGCCCCAGGGAGAACCTGGAAATACCATCACCGTTCTCAATCTCAAATCCCGCGCGGTGAAGACGACTTTCGATCTTGGGTCGTACACGCAGCCGCATGATCTAAGGGTCAGCCGCGATGGTTCCCTGCTCTGGGTTGCTTGCGCGCCGGCGCAAAAGATTTTGGAGATCGACGCGCGCAGTGGAAAAATTCTAAAAATATGGGAGACGAAGCAAGAAGGCGGCTGGATGCTTGCGCCCACGCCGGATGATCGAAAAATCTACGTCGCCAATCTCGAGGGCGGCAGCATCAGTGTCATTGATCGAATTGCCGGCGCGATTCGCACTCTCCCATTTCGCCAGGGCGCGATCGGCATCGATTGTTCTCCCGACGGGCGCGAAGTGTGGGTGAGCTGCATGAATGAAAATGTCATCGCGGTTGTCGATAACGCCACCGGCCAAATCGCCGCCACGTTCGATAGCCAAGGCAAAGCGCCGGTGCGTGTCAAGTTCACGCCGGATGGGAAAAGGGCGCTGGTTGTTCACGGTGAAAGCAAGGAACTTTCTGTCTTCGATGCGGCGAGGCGACGGTTGCTCACAGCGATAAAGTTGGCTGAATCGCCAAAGGTCATCACCTTGTCGCGCGATGGCCGGCGCGCTTTTCTGACAAATCCCTCAGCTCATAAAATGACCGTAGTCGATTTGACGGTCAACCGAGTGCTGGACACATTTCCCGTCGGAAAAACTCCAGATGGAATTGCCTGGTCGAATGCGCCGCTCATCGGCAAAAGCGAAATTCCCTTCACCGCCGCATTTGTTAACGTGAACGTCATTCCGATGACACGCGAAGTTGTACTGGCCAATCAAACCGTCGTCATCAATGATGGCCGCATTGCCGCGCTCGGGCCGTTCGAGTCAACTGCGATTCCCGACAACGCCATGAAGATCGATGGCCGCAGCCGATACTTGCTTCCTGGTTTGGCGGATTTGCACATCCATTTGAGATCGCCGGATGAGTTGTTGTCTTATTTAGCTCATGGTGTGACGACGGTTCTGCATTTGAGCGGTGCTATGAGTGGCGCGCCTGATCTTCTTCGTTACCGCGTGCAAATTGCTCGCGGCGAGATGCTCGGCCCGACTCTTTATCTGAGCGGCCCGAACGTCGATGGCGATCCGCCGATTTGGCGTGGCGTGAGTGTGGCCGTCACCACGCCGGACGATGCCAGGCGCGTCGTCACTGAACAGAAGCGCGCCGGATATGATGTGATCAAAGTTTATAATCTTCTCTCCCCTGAGGCGTTTACTGCGCTTGCTGAGGCGGCCAAACAAAATGGCATCGCGGTGGTTGGACATGTTCCTCGCGCTGTCGGGATTGAGAGCGCGCTCAAAGCGGGGCAGGCAATGATTGCGCATAGTGAAGAATATTTTTTCACTTATTTTGACTGCAAAGAATGTGGCCGCGATCGCAAACCTGACGCCATCGCGCAAACGCCGGCTATATGGAATGGTTTACCGAAAGGCGCATACGAGGTTGGATTCAAGTTTGAACGACAATTCGATCATGCCAGGCCGTTTCAAAACAAATATGATCAGGACGGCAAGATCGTGAAGAACCGCGCCAGGCCGGTGCAAATGTTTGTTTGGTATCCTGCGGCGCGCGGCGCGAATCCAAAACATTTGCGGTATGAAGAATACTTGTTTTTGAATGATACCGAGGCGGAGCCATGGCGATGGACTGATGCGCAAAAACTCGCGTTGCGGCAAAAAGATGGCGAAGAAAAGCAAATATCCGGCGCAAACTGGGAGGCCATACTCGCGCTTGAAACGGCAGCAGTGAAAGATGCCAAAGCTGCCGCAGGAAAATTTCCGCTGGTGATTTTTGGCACCGGCGGCGGTACGGGTGGCCACGTTTATTCGGTGTTGTGCGAATACTTGGCGAGTCACGGCTACGTGGCAGTGGCGTTGACGGCGCTGCCGCTGAAAAAAGGCGAACGCTGGCCGTTCGATGCGAGCGGTATCGATGCGCAGAGGCGCGATTTGGAATTTGCCATCAACTACGCCTACCGGCTGCCGTTTGTCGATGCGGATAAATTGGCGCTGGCGTGTTGGAGTGTCGGCGGCGTCACGCAAGCCCTATTGCAAATGCGCAACAGCGATGTCGATGCGCTGATAAGCTTGGATGCCGCGACCGGTTACGAATATGGCCGCGATTTGTTGAAGCCATCAATCTTTCTTGATTTCAAAAAGATGAAAGTGCCTTATATGCATACGCACGGCGAGGGGCCGGTACGCTACAACGTGCCGAAGAATTTTGAATATTATGACAGCTTATCAGTTGCTGATGCGTACCTGTTAACCTTCAAGCAATTGGGTCATGCGGATTTTTTAGCCTGCTTCGGCGCCGTTCCACAAACCATATTGAAAACCGAGCGCTCGGCGGCGGTTATTGCCGGCTTCAAAGTGCTTTGCCAATACGTGCTGAATTTTTTGAATGCGTATCTGAGAGGAGATAAATCCTCGTTGGATTTCCTGCACAGTGATTCGATGGTGAATGGGATACAAGATGGGCTGGTTGAGATTCGAGCGAAACTCACGAAGCAGTGAAATGAATGCTACAACATTCATTTCGGCAGAGAGGATTTTTGAATATCTTGTCGAAGGGACAGGCGACCATAGCCCAACAATTTATTGTTGGGGAAAATAATCAAGTTTATCTCACAAGTCCCGCAAGGGACGAATGAAAATGGCGTTTTCGTGATATCACAGACGTTATTTTTCAATCGTCCCTTGCGGGACTTCGTATGGGGTGTATTTCATTCCCAGAAATAAATTTCTGGGCTATTATCATCTTGTCCCTTCGGGACAGGGTAAGCACAACAACCCTTGGTGCAATCTGATAAAGTTAAATGATGCGATTGCAAAAACATTTCTTCGATAGGGTCTTCGTTTTTGGCCTCCTATTTTGCGCTCCGAGTATTCTTGAAGCGCAAACTTCAAACTCGTCTAATGGCCTTTATAATAAAGCCATCGCCGCCAGCCGTGACGCGGTTCGCGCGATGATGAAGAGCGTAAAAGTTCCAGGCGTGAGCGTGGCCGTCGCGATGAAAGGCGAGATCGTTTGGCGCGAAGGCTTCGGTTTTGCCGATCTCGATAAGAAAGTCAGTGCGACAACTGAAACCAAATTCGGCATCGGCAGCATTACGAAATCATTTACGGCCGTGCTCTTCGCGCGGCTGATGGAAGAAGGCAAAGTTGATCTTGATACGCCGGTGGAAAATTATCTCCCGCAATTCCCACACAAAAATAAAAACATCACCGCGCGCTTGATCATCGGACATCTGAGCGGTTTGAATGATGAATTCAATGGCACGCATTATTACGAGACGCGGTATTTTAGTACCGGCGCCGCTTTAGACGAAATTCTTCGTGAAAACAAGCTGCGCAGTCCGCCCCGCACGCGGCATGAATATACCACGAGCAACTATACGATCATCGCTGCGATCATTGAAAAAGTGAGCGGCCAAGATTTTTCCAGCGCGTTGAATCAGTATGTCATCAATCCACGCGGATTGAAAAATACGTTGCTCAACGACCGCAGGTTGAACATCGAGCATTGCACGAGCTTTTATGTGCAGAATGAAAAAGGCGTTGTCAAAGCGCCGGATTATGATCCGAGCTTCAAGTGGGCGGGCGCAGGTTTGTTCTCGACAGCGTCCGATGTGGCGACTTATGGCACGGCTTTGTTGCAATCAAAATTTCTCAGACCGAACACGCGTGATGAAATTTTTCGCGCGCTCAAAACTTCCTCGGGCGAAGATACGGGTTATGGTTTGGGGTGGTACATTGCCGAAGATGCGAAAGGCCGGCGCATGTATCATCACGGCGGCGGCGGTCTCGGCATTTCATCGTATTTGTGCCTTTATCCACAAGAGGATTTTGTGCTCGCGATTCTTTCCAATTTGACCGGAGCGCCGGTGAATGACGAGGTGGCAACGAAGATTGTTGAGGCGTTTTTGGCAGTGAAATAAAGAGGAGATTTGTTTTCGTATGATGTAAAATTGGGGCATCGGCCTTTTTACCTCTTTAGCTTGCACAAGCCGATGTCAACAACGCGAATTTATTCAATTCTGGCGGAGGCGAAAACTTGTTCTTCGTTGTCAAACGTAAAAGCATAAAGCTAAAAATTAGCTTTGCTCAGATCAGCATTCGCATCGTCCGCGTGAATGGTTCTCCCTGTGCTTCTCTTTCTCCACGCTCGGCCTGCTTGAGCAAGCGATAGATTTGCGGGCCCAGCACGTCGATTTCAGTGGACATGTACTGCTCGCCGCCGAAATGTTGGATCGTTTCGGTTTGGCGCTTCAGCATGCCGGCATCTTGCTGGAAGATGCGCAGCGCCAGTGGCCGCAGGAAAAGCGCGACGAGCCAACCCGGAATCGGCAAACGAAAGGAAGTGACCGCGAACAGGCGGGTGTGAAAATCGGCAATCGGAGTGAGGGCCGAAGTCACACATAAATGACTTCGATCACCCAAGCGGTATTCGACCTGCACGATCGACGGCAAAATGAATCGATCAAAATGCGTCACCGTGCCGCTGCCGGGCGCGAGAATCCGTCCGGCCAGTCCGGGCGGGCGCGGCTCGCCGATGTATTCCGCCTCAACGCGATCGTGCCAGCGCCGAATCACCACCTCGATCTCGTTGCGTTTGCTCGTGGCCGAGCGAAACAGACCGCCGTGCAAATAAGCCGTGTGCGGCACGTCCAGCGCATTCTCGGCAACGGCATGAATAGAGCTTTCGGCTTCGACGATCTGTCGAACCGTCGTATAATTTCTCTCACCTATAAATGGAAAGCGAAACGGCTCGCGCTCCGGCTCCACTTCCGGCGTCGCATAGACCCAAATAAAACCATCCTGCTCACGCACCGCGTACGCTGGCACGCGACGCCCCGTTGATTTCTGCTCGCCAACGAGTCCCGGAACGGCTTGACATATTCCACGCCGGTCAAATTGCCAGCCGTGATAAACGCATTCGAGATTTTCACCTTTCACCGCGCCGAGCGAAAGCGGAACGTTGCGGTGCGGACAGCGATCCAACAACGCGCCGGCGCTTCCGCTGTTGTCACGAAACACCACCAACGGTGTATTGAGCAAAGTTAGAGAGATGGGCTTGTCACGCAATTGCTGCGACTCGCAGACCACATACCAATCGTCGGCGACATGCGCTACTGAAGTGTGGCCCTTGGGTGCCGGTGATTTAAGTTGGGTTTCAGTAAAAGACATTGTATTTCCATGTATCGTAGTAATCATTCTGCTTTTGGGTTGCGGCGAACGGCGCGTTATGAAATTTGCAGAACGGCTTACTTATCCTCGCTTCAGCGTCATCTCCGTGATCTCCGGCGGCATGCCGATTCGAATCGGAATGCCAAACACCCCCAGCCCGCGATTGACGTAAAGCTGCATTCCATCTTCTTTGTAAAGTCCCGCCACGTAAGGGCTGGCAATGCGCGCCAAACTGATTTGCGTGCCCATGATGCCGAACTGCCCGCCGTGTGTGTGCCCGCACAGCGTCAAAGCAACATTATGCTTTTTGATTTCCGGCCAATAATTCGGTTGGTGACTGAGACAAATTTTGAACATGTTCTCCGGCAAATCTTCCACCGCGCCGGCAATGTCCGGCCCGCGGCCGATTCGCCGGCTCGCCCATAAATCATCGACACCGACGATGGCCAATTTCTCGCCGCGATGTTCTAAAACGTGATTCGCATTCCGTAATAAAGGCAATCTCGCCGCTGCGAGGCCGGCTTCCACGGTTTGGATGTCAGCAAAATAATCGTGATTGCCCAACACTGTATACACCCCGAGCGGCGCGCACAAATTCTCAAACGCGTCAACGAACGGCGGCATTTGCTCGGAAAAAGCATCGACGAAATCGCCGGTGAGAAAATAAAGATCGGGTTTCAAATCTTCAATCTGCTGGCGCACGCTCAACATTTGCTCGCGCGACATGTACGGGCCGGAATGAAAATCCGAAAGCTGTACCAGGCGCACGCCATCGAATGCCTCCGGCAGATCAGGCAAATGCAAAGTCACGCGCTCTAGACGGGGAGTGCCGCGCGCCTGCCAAAGGCCACGTGCTGAGGTAATCAACGTTACTGCCCCGAAACCGATCGTGGCTTTTTGCAAGAAAGCGCGTCGCGTCATTGCTGCGGCGCCGGCGGCTGCGGCGGAAAGGCCGGCGGGCTTCGCCACCTTCCAAAGCGCGTAACCGGAGCGGATAATTCCAAAGTAAACCAGATAAATAACCGATATGAAAAACCACCCCATCACTGTCACCAACAAAGTGTAGCTGTGCGGAAAGCTCTGAAAAACGATGATGCGCATCACGGCGTAAAGCCAGGGTAGGTTAATGACGATCATCGCCGCAAGAATGATCATGCGGCGCAGTGTGGAATCGCCAAATTGGCTGCGGAGAACGCGATAGATGGCATATTGCAAAAGCAAATAGGCTGCTTGGATAATAAGCTGGCGGATGAGGATTCCGGAACTGCTCGACATATTTTACTCCTGAATAGTTTATACACTCCATGTGTTTTTCAATTTACGAAACATTTTTATTTCCCGCAAAAGATTTTGTTGGTCCCCGCGTATGAGTTTAGCGGTCTGAACCGGAGTGCAATGCTTTAGCATTGCCCCGTTGCAAGCGTGATCTTTACCCACATTTGGCCTACTGGACACAGAGATGAAAGTCTATGGCGCGCGCGACGCTGTGGTGATGATCTTCCACATCGCCGTGAGGTCGTCGAGACGCTGTAGGCCTAACCACAAGG
>Ga0247727_10001909_pt1 | contig 48359 bp, 35 predicted proteins | sample WisWelCaveWW1625_FD_202498 | JGI IMG/M metagenome (GOLD analysis project Ga0247727, IMG submission 202498) | Biofilm microbial communities from Wishing Well Cave, Virginia, United States - WW16-25 | ecosystem: Environmental > Aquatic > Deep subsurface > Groundwater > Cave microbial mat | place...
GAAGGTGCCATCGTGGGCAACATCCAGGGCAATTTCATTGGAATCGCGGAACTCTCCGCCGAGAAGAAATTCGACGACTTCGAACTCGATCTGAAATGGCGACTTCGCGGTACGGACGCATTTGCTGGAGTGATCATTCGTGGCCCGTTCGTCCAACTGGAACCGGGCGTGCCTCACGTCACTGGTTACCCGAAATTGCTGGCCGCGCGGAAGACCGGCGAGGTGTACTTTCAGAGAATCGTGCAGCGAACGAACAACACCGCGAACGCGCTTGTGCTGCCCGGCGAATGGAATCGTCTAACCGCCCGCTGCGCCGGCCGCCGCATTCAGATTGCGATCAACGGCGTTCCGACCGGCAGCTTTGAAGTCGCCGAGGATGAGTTGACCCGTTCAATTGGTCTCCACCCCGCGCGTGGAGGAGTGGAATTTCGCGAAATCTGGGTCAAGAAACTTGGCAAGCAGGACTGACATGATCAACGTCGTGGACCTGGTTCAGCACTACGGAGTGCGGCCGGTCCTGCGAAACGTGAACCTCACGGTCAATCGCGGCGAACTGGTCGTGTTGCTCGGGCCGAACGGCATGGGCAAGACGACGCTCCTGGCGGCGATGGCCGGCGTGTTGGCGCCGCAGAAAGGGTACGTTGAGATTGACGGGCGGCGGCGACGCAGCTCGCCGGAGAATGAGCTGGCGATTCGCAAGAGGGTCATCTATCTGCCAGACCATCCGTGGCTGCCCATCATGCGAACCGGCCGCGAGTTCCTGCTGAGCGTGGGCCGGCTCTACGGCAGCGACGTGGATCGCGTGATTGACCACGTGGGCCGGTTGCTTGATTTGTTCGAGTTGACCGGCCACGGCGATTCGCCGATCCGGTCGTACTCGAACGGCCAGCAGAAGAAGATTGCCATTTGCGCGGCGCTCGTCACGGAGGCCCCGGTGATGTTGCTGGACGAGCCGTTTTCCGGCGGCCTGGACCCGGCCGGCCTGTTGGCGCTGAAGCGCGTGTTGCAGCGGCTGGCGTCGAGCCAACAAGTCACGATCGTACTCACGTCGCCGATCGCCGATCTGGTCGAGTCGCTCGCGCACCGCGTGGCCATCGTGATTGACGGCGAGATCGCGGCGTTCGACACGCCGGAAAATCTGCGGCGAGTCACCGGCAAGTCTGGGCCGCTCGAAGAGGTGCTCGAAGCGCTCATGCACTCGCGCACGTCCGAGAGCGTCGCGCGCTACTTCGAGGGTCGCACGCCATGAACCGTTGGCCACGAACTTCGGTGCTTCCCCTCTGGTCGATTCGAGCGTTTCTGTTTCTTTACGTGCTCATTGAATTGCCGTTGGTCATCGTCGAGTGGTCTTTCCTTTTGAGATATCCAACCGTGGCTCCGCCGCTAACCGAATTCCTAGCGGAGCATCTCGCGCACGGCACGGCGGCGGGTCAGGTCCTGATTGCTCTCGTCGCCGTGTTCTATGGACTCTACCGCGGTGTCACTTTTCATCCGTACTTTCGCCCGGACTATCGCGAATGGCTGGAGCGGACGCCGTGGACTCGGTCGATGCCGTTGCCGCTCGGTCCGGTTCACCTCGTTTGGGAGGATGCGATCGCACCTGTGCTGCTCGGGCTGCTCGCGCTTCGGCACGAAGACATGCCAGTTCTCGGCCCCGCAATCATTTCCGCGGCGGCGTATTTGGCGGTTCTCGGTGCTGGGTTTTGGGGAACGGGGTTGTGGTCGTACGGCTTCTCGGTCTTTTTCCTGCTCGGACTGGTCCTACGGCTCAAGCCGTTTCCGGAGGCTGCGGCTGGCGTGGCCGTCGCGACCTATTTCGTTTGCCTGCTGGGTCTGCGCGCGTGTTTCGCCGCATTTCCGTGGAAGGAGCGAACGACGACGATTGAATTCCGGGAGTTATTCGATTTGCAGAAGCAGCAGGACAAGGAAATGGGCTGGCCCTTCAAGCAACTCAGCCCGGTTCCCACGACCGTGTGCATGCCAGCCGTTCTCGGACTCTTCGTCAGTCTGCTCGTCGGCTGGTGGTTGTACGCCTTTGCCGCAAACTTGTCGGACGCGCGCGAACAAGCCGAGTTCCTTGGAGTCGCTTATCATGTAATCGGAGTCGTGGCCGCTCTGGTGCGATGCCTAGTTTACATTTGTGGCCGATTGCCGCCGATCAGTTTGTGGGGCCGCGTGCGCACGCTGCGCCTGATCATTCCGGGCTACGACCAGATCTTCCTTGCCCCGCTATCGATCGTCGCCGTGGTATCGCTGGCCAATCTGTCTCGGAAACATTTCGATCTTCTTGTCGTCGCGCCGGTGGGCGTTTTTCTGATCCTGCTGATCGCGTTCAACATGGGCCCGACATTTCGCAACTGGCACACGACAGGAAAACACCGTATGGTCGCTGCAATGATACAGTCGCAGCAGAGTCGCAAGTTGTGATCGAAACGACAAACAACCAGGAGTCGAAAATGACCAAAACTTACCGCGTTGGCATCATCGGGCGAACGGGCAAGGGGAACTACGGGCACGGACTGGACACGGTGTGGGCGGAGTTTCCGAACATCGAAGTCGTCGCCGTCGCTGATGAGGACGAGAAGGGCCGGATCGACGCGGCGAAGCGGACGCGGGCGAAAGCGGCGTACGCCGATTACCGCGAGATGCTCGACAAGGAGAAGCCGGACATCGTCGCGGTCGCGCCGCGGTGGCTCGATGCGCATCGCGACATGGTAGTCGCGGCAGCCGAGCGGGGCTGCCACATGTTCATGGAAAAGCCGATCTGCCGCACGCTCGAAGAGGCCAACGAGATGGTCACGGCGTGCGAGCGGCATCACGTGAAGCTGACGATTGCGCACCAGTCGCGGTACAGTCCGCGGATTCTCCGCGCGAAGGAGGTGATCGACTCCGGCCGGATCGGCGACATATTCGAGTTGCGTGGCCGCGGCAAGGAGGACACACGTGTCGGCGGGGAGGACATGATGGTGCTCGGCACGCACATCATGGACTTGATTCGCCTGTTCGCCGGCGATCCGAAATGGTGTTTCGCCCGCGTGCTGCAAAATGACAAGCCGGTCACGAAGTCCGAAGTGCGTCAGGGCAACGAAGGCATCGGCCCGCTCGCGGGCGACTCGATCACGGCGACCTACGGCATGTCCGGCAGCACGACCGCCTACTTCGCCAGCGTGAAGCCGAAGAACGGCCCCGGCGGCCGGTTCGGCCTGCAGATCTTCGGGTCGAAAGGCATCATCGACCTCACTACCGGCGGCCTGCCGCCCGTCTTCCTCTGCGAAGACCCTTCGTGGGCGCCCGGCCGCACCAGCAAACCGTGGATACCAATCACGAGCGGAGGCGTTGGCGAGCCGGAATCGCTCAAAGACGGCGGACTCGCAATGGGAAACGTGCTGATCGTGCGGGACCTGATCCACGCGATCGAGCAGGATCGCCAGCCGCGTGGCAGCGTCTACGACGGCCGTGCCGCGCTCGAAATGATTCTGGCGATTTACGAATCGCATCGGCTCGGCGGCCCGGCCGAGATGCCGCTCAAGAATCGCAAGCATCCGCTGACGCTGCTTTGAGCAGCCAGTCGGCTGCGCTCCGATTCATCGCCGAGTTGACTCAACGGACTGCGATCGGATTGCCCGGCGAGCCGCTGGCGCCTTTGAGCCGTAGCGGCGAGTAGATGAACGCGAATTCGTACACCTTGTCGGCCGCGAGTTCCTCAAGGTCGAGATTTTCAAGGTTGTAGATGCCGTTGCGCGTGAGCAGCCACTGGTGTACTTCGAACGGCCGGTCGGGGTTCTCGTGCGGCACGACCTCGGTGGCCCAGGTGTCGGACGCGATCATGACGATCTTCTGAGTAGTGAGCCACTTGGCCGCCTCCATGCCGATACCCGGCTCGCCGTCGCCGTAGGTCTGGTTGTCTTTCATCCAAAGTTTCCCGTGCCCGGTGCGGATGAAGACGGCGTCCCCCTCGTTGATCCGCACGCCTTGGGCCTTCAACGTGTCTTGGAGATCCTTCGCCGTGATGACTTCGCCCGGCTTCATCCGATCGACGCCCTTGTGAGCCGCCACGTCGGCCAGCACGCCGCGCGTGAAGAACACGCCGATGTTCTCCACGCCGAGCTTCTTGAGCCCGTACGCGTCGCCGAATTCCGAGACCTTGAATCCGTTGTAGAAGTAGTCGTCGTCCGGCAAGCGAACGCCGACATGGCCGAGGCCGTCGAGTTGCGTGCCGACCTGGCCGATCTCGCCGGAGAACATTTCGTCGTGCGACACGACCATGTTCTCGCCGCTCGGTTTCATGGTGGGCGAGCCGGGGATCGTCAGGCTGAAGTGCCGCTTGCCGGGCAGCGGCATGCCGTGTTCGTACAGCCGGCCGAGTTGGTAGACCTTGCCGGTGCGGATCAGCTTCGTGGCCTCGAGCACTTTCTGCGGCGTCATGCGATTCGCCGCGCCGCGCTGGTCGTCCGGGCCCCAGGGCGACGGCCACCACTTCGGACCGATCGGTGTGTCGTCAACCGCTCCCGGCGTCGTCCCCAACAATCCGCCCAGCAGAACAAGTGCGGCTCCACGCGTGAGCGTACGTTTCATTGGTTTGCTCCTGTTTCATGGCTGTTCGAGAATCCCCGCTACCGTTCGCTCGACAGACCGCCTGCCGATTCGCTCGATCGGCGAACTCCGGGCGACAGCACCGTTGCAGATCCTGCACGAATCTGCTGGCCAGCAGCCGGCAGCGCCTATAGCATGCCCTCCGATGCGGTCGTTGTAAACCCAGTGACACGCGTGCCACGCGATCCATGAAAGGCGGCGAACCATGAGCGAGCCGACGCAGCCGATCGACTACGGGATGTTCATCATGCCGTTTCACGACCCGGCGAAGCCGCCGGCGCAGTGCTACGACGAGGACCTCGAACTCGTCGTGCGGGCCGAGCAGTTGGGCTTCAGCGACTTCTGGATCGGCGAGCATCACACGATGAAGTACGAGAACATCGTGATGCCGGAGATCTTCATTGCCCGCGCGCTGGGCGATACGCAGCGCATCCGACTGGGTCCGGCGCCGGTCTGCTTGCAGCAGCACCACCCGGCGCACGTGGCGAGCCGTCTGGCGTTTCTCGACCACCTGTCGCACGGGCGGCTCAATCTCTGTTTCGGCGCGGGCAGCGTGACCGCGGACCAGGAGCTGTACGGCATCGACCCCAAGAACGGCGCCGAAATGACCGAGGAGGCGGTGGAGATCATTCTGAAGTTGTGGTCGTCCGACCCGCCGTATGAATTCGTCGGCAAGTATTGGACGATTCGGCTCAAGAAGTACGTGGACTTCGAGACGGGCATCGGCTTCATTCACAAGCCGCTGCAGCGTCCGCATCCGCCGATTTGGGCGCCGGCGATGAGCCGCGACTCGCCGTCGATGCGCATGGCCGGCCGACGCGGCTTCCGACCACTCGGCCATTCGCTCGTCACGGCCAACGTGCTGGCGGACAACTGGAAGACGTACGAACAGGCCGCGCTCGAAGCCGGGCGGCAGCCGAACCGCTCCGACTGGGGCATTCTGCGAGCCATCTTCATCGCCGACACCACGCGCGAAGCGCGCCAGCGCGCCCGCTCCAACTCGCTCGGCAAGAACTTCGAGTACATCGGCCGGCTGTTCGATAAGGGCCTCGGCCGAAAGATCTACAAACGCGACCTCGCGATGAGCGACGCCGACTGCAACATGGATTTTCTCATGGACGAGCAGATCATCGCCGGCGACGTCCCCGAAGTGCTCCGCCGGTTGCTCCGCATGATCGACGAGACCGGCCCGTTCGGGAACCTGATCCTGATGAGCTACGACTGGGACGACAAGCAAAGCTGGCTGCACAGCATGGAGCTGTTCGCCCGCGAGTTGATGCCCGCGCTGAACAAGGCGGTCGGCGGCGCGTTGGTGTGAATTGCTCCGCAGCCGGGTCCTCGGCGTCGGCTGTAGAGATGAACCATGCGGCTGCCGGAAGGACGCCCGCAGGTCGATCAGAGCAGCACGCGGCACAAGGATCGCGCAGCACGGATTGGTAAGTGGTGCGTTCGGCAGTGGAGCTTGCTCGTTCGGCAGGTGAGTTTAGCCGTTCGGCGGGTTAGTTTGGTCGTTCGGCAGTTTGGTTTGATCGTTCGGCTCGTGAAGTGGCATCTTCGGCAGTTCCCATGCTTAATTCCGCATCATCTCTGCTCAATTCGTCAGCATTGATTTGTCGTTCGTCTGTTGTAGCGGTCCGTTCGGCAGTTGACGAGATCGATTCGTCTGAAGTTTTGTATAGTTCGGCTGTTATGCTGCCTAATTCAGCTGCAGAACTGCCCATAAAAACAGCCGCAGCGATCACTCCAACAGCCGAACGAGACGCGGTTACGGCCTCCTAACTCATAAATCGATACTCAGCGGCCATCCATGCTGCGGAATTAGGCAAACCAGCAGCCGCAGCGATCACTCCAACAGCCGAACGAGACGCGGGTACGGTCTCTCAGCTCACAAATAGATACTCAGTGGCCAGCCATACTGCCGAATGAGGCAAACCAGCAGCCGCAGCGATCACTGCAACAGCCGAACGAGACGCGGGTGCAGCCTCACAGCTCCCAGATCGGCAATCAGCGATTCGACATGCTGCGGAGTGAGGCAAACCAGCGGCCACACCGTGTTCTGTCGCAGCCGAACGTGCCGTTACTGTCCATGCTGCGGCGGCGGCGACGACTCCCAGTTTGGCGAGCGGGGGCTGTGAAGCCCCTGATTCTTCGCTGACTATCAGGGGGCTGACGCCCCCCGCTCGCCAAACGGTATCACTTCAAACCCGAACCCTTTCTTGCCCGATCCCGCCGATTGTGCTACGGTCGAACTCGCTCTAGGAGTGACGAGTTCGTGGGTGAAATCGAGTCGAATGCGGCATCAAAAGGCGGCGAGAATCTGGACGCGGAGAGCCTGCCGCGCGTGCTGATTGCGGCGAATCCGTACAGCGGCCACGGACCGACCGCGAAGCGAGTGGCGGAATTGGCGGCGGCACTGACGGATCATGGCTTGGAGCCGCGAGTGATCTGGGATCGCGGCGAGCGAGCCGAATTACTCCAGCAGCCGGACCTGCCGGCGACCTGCCGATGTGTCGTGGCCGCGGGTGGCGACGGGACGGTCGCGGATGTGATCAACGAGATGGCGGCCGCCGCGCCCATTGCGATGCTGCCGTCGGGAAATGAAAACCTGTTCGCACGCGAGTTTGGTTTCACGCGCGACATGAAGCAGCTTGCGGCGGTAATCGCACAAGGCAAGACTCGGCGGATTGACTTGGCCCGAGCCGGCGGCCGGCTGTTCAGTCTCATGCTCAGCGTCGGATTCGACGCGGCGGTCGTGCATCGCGTGGTTGAGTGGCGGACAAATGGCGACTCGCTCCGGCGCGTGCGTCGGTTGAACTATGCAAAGCCAATCATCGACGTGCTTCGAAGCTATCGTTACGGACAAGTCGAGCTGGAGGCAGATGGCGTGCGAGTCATCGGGACCCATGCCTTCGTCTTCAACTTGCCCCAGTACGGGTTCCGGATGCCGTTCGCACCGGACGCTCGCGGCGACGACGGCCTGCTGGACTGGCTCGTCTTCGAACGGCCGGGCTTCATGCCGATGCTGAGTTACTTTCTGTCGCTGGTGCGATCGAAGCATCTGGCTCGGCCCGACGTGCATCACGGTCGAACGCGACGCGTGCGAATCATCGCGCTGGAGCCGATGCCGGTTCAAATGGACGGCGAGGCGGCGGGAATGACGCCGGTGGAAGTGGTGGTGGCGGGCGCGGCACTGCGAGTCGTCGCCGCACATGAAACAAGACAGGAGGTCGAACATGCCGAATAACCCGGTTCGAGTGACTGATGCGGTCGCGATTGGGCGCGGGCAACCGCTCGTGGTGATCGCGGGACCGTGCGTGATCGAGTCGCACGAGCTGACGATCGAGATCGCCGAGCGGCTGGCGGAGATTCGAGCGGAGTTGAACGTGCCGATCATTTTCAAGGCGTCGTTTGACAAAGCGAACCGCAGTTCGATTCACGGTTTTCGCGGGCCGGGGATCGACGACGGGCTGAGGACGCTGGATGCCGCGCGGCAGCGGAGCGGCTTGCCGCTCACGACCGACGTGCACGAGGTGCACCAGGCCGCAGCCGTCGCGCAGGTGTGCGACGTGTTGCAGATTCCCGCGTTCCTCGCGCGCCAGACGGACCTGATCGCCGCCGTCGCATCGACGGGCCGGCCGATGAACGTGAAGAAGGGCCAGTTCATGGCCCCGTGGGACATGAAAAACGTCGTGAAGAAAGCGGCCGAGTGCGGTAACTTGAACGTGCTGCTGACCGAGCGCGGCACGACATTCGGCTACGGGCGGCTCGTGAACGACCTGCGAGCGATCCCGATCATGCAGGAGACTGGCTGCCCGGTCGTGTTCGATGCGACGCACAGCGTTCAGTTGCCGAGCGCCGAGGGCGAACGATCGGGCGGCGAGCGGCGTATGATTCCATACCTGGCCCGCGCGGCAGCGGCGGTCGGCTGCGACGCGCTGTTCCTGGAAGTTCACCCGCGCCCCGACGAGGCCAAGAGCGACGGACCGAACATGGTGGAGTTGGATCGAGTGCCACAACTCCTCCGCGAATGCCTGCGAATCCGAGCGGCACTTTCACCCGACGACACCGTGACGGCCGCGTCGCACGCGGCCTAACGTCTGAAACCAACCATGAGTTTTGCACCTCGACGTTGCCCGAATTCGTTACTCGTCGCGCTCATTGCCACGGCCTGCGCCGCGGGCGGCTGTCAGAGAAAATCCACCGGCGGCCCCGCTGCCGGATCAGCAACCGTCGTGGCCACGGATGAAGTCGCGCCCGATACGTTGCTCGACAGCGCGATCGAAATCGTGCAGAACGCCAAGTTCGATTCCAAGAGCTTCGAGCGCTACCAGATCGTCTCGCAGCGATTGAATCAGTACCTTGCGAAATCGCAAGGCACGAAAGGCGATATCTTCTCGCCGGTGCCGATCAACCTGCGACGCCTGCTCGGCCGCGGACTCAAGCCCGAGCAATTCGAGCAGCTTGACCGCCAGGCGTTCGACCTCACCGACATGCTGCACCTGGAGACCTGTTTCCTCAACCAAGGCATCGTGAAACACATCGCGGCCAATGCGCGGGGCGACCGCGCGGTGGCCGAGGCGATCTTCGACTGGGTGATTCGCAACATTCAGGTGTTGCCGATTGCCGAACTGCCGCAGTATCGCGTCGTGCCGCGCGTGTCGCTGCTGCTCGGCATGTGCAGCGAGCAGGAGCGGGCATGGATTTTCATGGACCTGCTGCGGCAAGCCGGCATCGACAGCGTTTTTCTGAGTACGGTCGAGCAGGGCGCGGACGCGAAAACCGACGGCTACTCGCCGTGGGCGCCGGCCGCGTTTATCGATGACGAGTTGTACGTCTTCGACACGTTGCTCGGCCTGCCCGTGCCCGGCCCCGGCGGCAACGGCATCGCCACGCTCCGCGAACTCCTGCTAGACCGCTCGCTGCTCAAAGGGCTCGAACCGGACGCTGAGCACCCGTATCGCGTGCGGCCCGAACAGCTTGACCGGTTAATCGTCCTGTTCGAAAGCAGTCCGCTGTATTACACGCCGCGCATGAGTTTCCTGCAGAGTCGGCTGTCCGGCGGCAATCGCGCGATCCTGTGGTCGGACATGGTGCAGTTGATCGGTCGCGTCACCGAATATTTGGGCGAGGAGACGACGCTCGACCTCTGGCGGATGCCGGCTGCCGTGCACTACAACAATCTGCGGAATCGAGAATACGTCGATCAGATCAGTAAGATGATGGCACACATTGCCGTGCCCATTCCAATGGCCGAGATCGCGATGGAGTCGCGGATCGCCCACCTACGTGGCAATTTGGACGAAGCGATCAAGGGCTACTTGATGACGCGCAATCCGCTCCCATCGTACTTGTCGGCGAACGAGCAGATCGTCGAGTTGCACGGCTGGATTCGCGAGGACAGCACGTACTTTCTCGGCCTTGCGAAGTTCGAGCAGCGCGAACTTGAGACGGCTGCGACTTGGCTCGGCAAGAGCTATCTCGAAAAACACGCCACCGGCCGATGGGTGTCGAGTGCGCGATATAACCTCGGTCGATGCGCCGAGGCACGCAACGACGCCGCACTGGCCATCGAGAGCTACACTGCCGAGAGCACCTCACCGCAGGCCGCGGGCAATCTCGTGCGGGCACGACGACTCGGATGGAAGGGGCCGGACGCTGTCGGTTCGCCCGCGCCCGCGATTCCCCACGGCGGCAAGCTTCCTTGACCGTCGCGGTGATTCCCTTTCGCAACATGTCGCTGGTTGAGCATGTGGCGCGTCGATCCGCTTGCGACTCGGTGGGTTGCGGCGATCAGCCGCGGCCGGCACGTTCACGAAACACCACGTCTCGCCACAATCAAAGCAATCGGCCGCTTCACGTCATCCATCGTTCGCGTCAACACGCCGCGGTGAAACGGCCGTAATTTCCGATTCATTCGCGCTCACCCGGTGGGTCCGCGCGAATCAGGCGATGAATTGTTGCGCGGTTCGCGGTCGGCACCGACTTTGCTTTTCTCCCTCTCCGCCAAATCTGTCGCGGTCTCAAAAACGAAAACGAAACTGAATTGAGTCGCGGCGACATTGACCGTTCGACTTTGACGCGCATTCGATCACCGGCCTGACGCGCCAGGCTGCACAAACTAGTAAGCGTGCGTGCAACAGTCCCATGGAAGGGGACAGGTGGTCGTCCCGACCGTCTGGGCATACCCCCCGTCCAGCGGTCGGGATTTTTTGCGCGCGGCGCCGGCAACGGACGAGAGTCCGGACGCGCGTCGCGCGGTGAGGTCGTTGATTCCCCTGATGCGATTCAAACTTGCTGTGGCGCGGCGCACGTCGAGACAGGACAGGCGACCGGCTCGGCGGAATCCGCCGCATTCGACAAATTGTCGTTGAGTTGCCGCAGCAGTTCCGCCAGCCGCACGTCCTTCAACTCCGCTACCGCCTCCTGCCGAGCTGGCGGCTCGGTGACAAAAATCGCTTCGATGATCTGCCGCCGAAAGATCGCGACCTTTGCGTCGAACGGTTCCGCGGCTGGCGTCGAGCAGCGAATCGTCACGTCTGTGATCGGCACGAAGCTCGGCGATGCCCCGTCCTTAATCAGCATCCAGTGACTCGGCCGCGACGGCATGTGCATCGTGCCGACCAGACTGTAGCCGGGCAACGTCAGGCGCGCCAGAAAATGCTGCTTTTCGACGTAGCTGTAAATCCGCCGGCTCGGCGCCTCGTAATTGCCCGTCGGCACAGCCAGCACGATGGCGTCCTTGCGCAGCAGCAGTTGATCGCACATGAAAGGATCGCTCTGGTGGTTCGTCGGCTGCGACACCTGCACATGGTGCATTTCCAAGATCTCCGTCGTTGGATCGTTTAGGAAATCCGCGAGCCGGTTGCCGCGCGTCGTGACGTGCCCCGAGTAGCGATGGTGCTGTGTGAAAATATCGGCCGAAACCTGCGCTGTGTCCTGCCACATGGCGAGCCCATCCTCTAAAATTCCACCGAATTTGTGAACCTGCTCCACCGAGTAGGTCTGCAGTAATATAGGTTACAAATTGGCCCGAGCGCTGATCTGCCGCCACCGTGGCCAAGACCTGCTCGATACCGTGCTCGATTGGATTCGAAATTCCGCGGAGATCGCTCGATGCCGCATTTCGCGGGCAGCAGCATGGCGCGTTTGACGATTGTGGCGATTTGTCTGCTGGCGATTCGGCAAGGCCCGACGACGGCGACGATTTCCACGACCGGTCGATGGCTGCTGACGGCCGACGGGTCGCCCGCACCGCACGACGGCCTGACGCGCGGGCTGCAAACATCGGGACTGGCGTGGTACGGCGAGCAACTCTGGTCCGTCGGCGACCAGCGATCCGCGTTTCCCGGCTGCCTGTTCGTGATCGACCCGCAAACCGCGCGGCTCACCGGCCCGCCGATTCCGCTGTTTGCCGAGCGTGACGATATTCGCTCGCTGCTCGCCGACTGGGGACGAATCGATCTTGAGGGAATCGACTCGCTGTCGCGCGACGAACCACGATTTGTCGTGCTCGTTGAGGACGAGGACACGGCGGCGCTCGTCGTCCGCGTGAACGCGCCGCGCACGCGAGCAACCGTCGAAGCCATTTGGCAATTTCGCTTCCCGAACGACACGCCACCCGAACCGTTTCGCGGCGACTCGAACTACCGGCTCGAAGGCATCGCGATCGATCGCAATGCCCGCGACGGGTTCGTCGCATTCGAGCGGGACCGATCGAATCGCCCGCTGCTTTTTCGGTTTGAGCTCGCGCGCGCGCCGGCAACGGGCATCGGCCCCGTGCAACTCGAACCAGTGCGGCTCGACTGCTGGGAACAGATTGGCGGTAAGCAGAAGACCCTGCTCAACGTCAACGGCCTGGAGTTCACACGCACGGCCGCAGGCGCTCGCCGACTCTTCGTGCTCTGTCGCGACCGCGAACTCGTCTTCATCGTCGATCTCGATTCGCGGCAACTCGTCGCGCAAGTCGAAATCGACTTCCGTTCGCCCGACGGCGACCGCATCGAATGGGCCAGCCCGGAAGGCATCGCGATCGATCGCGATGGCAACCGCGTATTCATCGTCAGCGATCCTGATTCCACCGACGGCAACTGGCGGTTGCGTTCCACGCCACGAGCCGCCGGGCGGTTCAGCGAATTCGTGCCGCTGTTGTTCGAGTTCAAATTGCCCGCCGAAACCGACACGAATCCGAAGCGTAAGCGAGGAAGTGAGTGGTGAGTGATCGGCCGGGGCTGCAATCTTGCTGACGTTGCGTTACAACCGTGGATCGTCATGGTCAATGAAATTGCGCCACTGCTGGTGATCGGCGGCGGGCCGGGCGGCTACGCGGCCGCGTTCCGCGCGGCGGATCTTGGCCGCACCGTAACGATCGTCGATCCGGAGCCGACGCTCGGCGGCGCGTGCCTGCTGCGCGGGTGCATCCCGTCCAAGGCGCTCATTACCGCGGCCGACCTGGCCGAACAAATCCGCGGCGCCGGCGCAATCGGAATCGAAACTGGCCCGCTCATCATTCACATGGACCGGCTCAGCCAATGGCGACAGACGATCATTCGACAAATCGGCAAGGGACTCGGCGAGTTGGCCAAGCGCCGCAACGTCCGCTGGGTGCGCGGCCGCGCACGATTCCTCGACGAAAAACACGTCGCCGTGCAAACTGACGGCGGCGAATCAACCATCGAATTCCAACAGGTCGTCATCGCCACCGGCGCGCGGCCGACGTTTCCGCCCGGCCTCGAACCGGACGGCCGGCTGGTTGTCACGTCAACCGAGGCGCTCGAGTGGGATCAAGTGCCCGGCCGATTGTTGGTGGTTGGCGGCGGTTACATTGGGCTGGAACTCGGCTCGTGCCTGCGCCTGCTCGGCAGCTCGGTGACGATTGTCGAACTCACGCCCGGGCTGTTGCCCGGCACGGACGTGGAATTGGTCCGGCCGGTGAGCCGCAAGCTCGAATTGCGCGGTGTGCGAGTTCTTCTCGAAAATCGCGTGCTCGCACTCGAGCCGATCGGCGATGAGGTCGTCGCGACGATCCAGCCGAAGGACGGCGAGCCACGCGCGGAGCGATTCGACCGCGTCTTGGTCTCGGTCGGCCGCGGTCCGAACACGGACGGTTTGGATCTGCCCCGTGCCGCGTTGCACACCGACGGTCGCGGCACGATCGTGTGCGACGATCAAGGCCGCACGAATCGCCCGGAGTTTTTCAGCGTCGGCGACTGTTCCGGCGGTCCGCTGCTCGCGCACAAGGCCCGGCGCGACGGCATTGTCGCCGCGGAAGCGATCTGCGGACACGCCGCGTCGTCGCGCAGCCAAAAGACCGTGCCCGCCGTGATCTTTTCCGATCCCGAAATCGCCTATTGCGGCCTCAACGAGAGCGACGCGATGGCTGCGGGCCGCGACATCCAGGTGACCCGCTTCCCGTTCGCCGCGCTCGGCCGAGCCCACACGCATCGCGCGACCGACGGCATGGTCAAGCTCATCGCCGACCGCCGCAGCGATGAAATTCTCGGCGTCGGCATCGTCGGCCCGTGCGCCTCGGAACTTATCGCCGAAGCCACGCTCGCCGTCGAACTTTCCGCAAAAACCAGCGACCTCATGCGAACGATCCACGCGCACCCAACGCTCGCCGAGGCCATGCCAGAGGCCGCCGAACTCGTGCATGGCGCGAGCACGCACATTTACAAGAAGCCGCGCTGAGCGCGACGGGCCGCTTGAGTTTCGCAAGGCCCGGACATAAATTGCCGGGCAACACGGAGTTCGCATCTTCAGGAGACCCGCACGTGATTACGACTGCACTTTCGATCGTCACGACAATTTGTTTCGGATTTGGCAACGCACCGCCGAACATGTCGCGTGCTGCGACGGATGAGCCGCGGCTTGAATTGCTTTGGCCGAACGGAGCGCCGGGAGCGGTCGGCGACGACGAGAAGGACCGGCCGTCGATCACGGTGTACTTGCCGGCCGCGGACAAGTCAAACGGGGCCGCGGTGGTCGTGTGTCCTGGCGGCGGTTACGGCGCGCTCGCCGTGGATCATGAGGGCAAGCAGGTTGCCGAATGGTTGAACGCGAACGGCATCGCGGCGTTTGTGCTGCGCTACCGCATCGCGCCGCGGTACAAGCATCCGGCGCCGATCCAGGACGCGCAGCGGGCGATTCGCACGGTACGGACGCGGGCCGCGGCGTGGCACGTGGACCCGGCCCGAATCGGCATTCTCGGCTTCTCCGCCGGCGGGCACCTCACGTCCACGGCCGGCACGCATTTCGACGCGGGCAACAAGGACGCCGCGGACCCAATCGATCGCGTGAGCTGCCGGCCCGATTTCGTCGTGCTCGTCTATCCCGTCATCTCGTTCACGACCGCGTACATGCACGCCGGTTCGCGCAAGAATCTGCTCGGCGAGAATCCGGACGAAAAACTGGTCGAGAGCCTGTCGAACGAGAAGCAGGTGACAAAGGAGACGCCGCCCACGTTTCTCGTTCACACGAACGAGGACACGGGCGTGCCGCCGGAGAACAGCGTGCTGTTTTACCTGGCGCTGCGCAAAGCCGGCGTGCCGGCGGAACTGCACATCTACGAAAAGGGCCGGCACGGACTGGGCCTCGGCCCGAACGATCCGGCGTTCGGCACCTGGCCGCAACATTGCATCACGTGGCTGCGCGTGCGAGGATTGCTGCAAGTGAAATAGAGCTTTGGCCTCGCCGCACACCTCCGACGCGATCTCGCGGCCCTGCCTCGCCCGCTCGCCGGCCGCGGAATCGTCTCGCATCCCTGCAAAACCATCTCGCCAAGCTGCATCGGGTTCTCGCCGCCCTACAATGGCATCTGGCGAGCCGCGGTCGCGATCTCGCACACGTCGAAATCATCTCGCCAGCCTGCACCGCTATCTCGCGGGCCTGCAAAATCATCTCGCCAAGCTGCATCGGGTTCTCGCCGCCCTACAATGGCATCGGGCGAGCCGCGGTCGCGATCTCGCACACGTCGAAATCATCTCGCCAGCCTGCACTGCTATCTCGCCGGCCTGCAAATCCGTCTCGCAAGCCTGCAATGCGCGCTTTTTGGCACGGGACATCGTCTCGCAGCCCTACGGAACGATCTCGCGGGCCTGCAAAATGATCTCGCGGGCCTGCAAAATGATCTCGCAAGCCTGCAACGCCAAGTTTACAGCATCTCAAGCCACTTATCACAATGGACTTACGTCGAATCATCTCAACCATGCCATCTTGGCAGCGACTTGTGTGTGCGGATTCGCACGCATCCATGCCACTCACCAAGAATCCATCAAGACCGCGTCACCGAGTTGATGCGCAAAATGACGCGGAATCGCGTACCCTGGCCGGGCGTGCTCTCGACTTCGATTTCGCCGTTGTGATCTCGCACGATGCCGTGCGTGATGCTCAGACCGAGACCAGTGCCCTCGCCGACCGGCTTGGTCGTAAAGAACGGGTCGAAGATCTTTGGCAGCGCTTCTGGCGGGATTCCGCAGCCGTCGTCGGCGATTTCCACGACCACGTGATCGTCCTGCACACGCGTGGCGATTTCAATTCTGCCGCCGGGCCGGCGCGTGTCCTCAATGGCCTGCATCGCGTTCACGAGCAGGTTCAAGAAGACTTGATTGAGTTGGGCCGGCGCGCAGGCGATGTGCGGCAAGTTGCCGTAATCGCGCTGGACGGCAATGTTGCGGCGCGTGAGCCGGCCCTGGATCATCTCCAGCGCCGAACTGATCGCGTTGTGGATGTCCACGCGGTCGATGGCCGACTGGTCGAGTCGTGCAAAGCCGCGCAGCGTGCGGACGATCTCGGCCACGCGCGTCACGCCCTGCCGCGTGCTGTCGATGATCCGTTCGACGTTGCCGCGAATGTAGGGCAAGTCGATTTCTTGGGACACCGCGGCAACGCGCGCGGCGAGTGCCGGCTGATCGGACTGGAGCGCCGCGTTCACGTCGTCAAAGACGTCGAGCAGGTTCTTCAGTCCGCGAAAATCGCGGTCGAGCACCACGAGGTTGTTCGCGATGAACGCCAGCGGGTTATTGATTTCATGCGCCACGCCGGCCGAGAGCAGGCCGAGCGACGCGAGCCGCTCCGACTGCGCGACGCGCGTCTGCATCCGCGCCCGCTCTTCCGCGTTGCGATGCCGTTCGGTCGTGTCGCGAATCGCCGCGAGGAAGCTGATGCCTTCGGGCAAATCGAGCACGGTGAGCGAGAGGTCGAGATGAAAGATCTCGCCGTTCTTGCGGCGGCCACGCAGCTCGACCGTGCGGCCGACGACCCGCGCCTCGCGCGTCGCCAGGTAGCGCGCGAAACCCAGCGTGTGCGCCTCGTTAAATGTTTCCGGCATCAAAAGCGTGATCGGCTGTCCGACGACCTCGGCCTCGCTGTAGCCAAACGATTTCTGTGCCGCGGCGTTGAACAGGGTGATGACGCCGTGCTGATTGGCCACGACGATCGCGTCCTGCGAGCCTTCGGTGAATTGCCGGTAGCGTCGTTCGGAGTCCTGCACGGCCTGGTCGGCGAGCTTGCGAGCGGTGACGTCCCAAAAGATGACCTGAATGCCGACGATCGCGCCGGCCGCGTCGGTAACCGGCGTCTTGAGCACTTGCACGAAGAGCCGCTGGCCCGCCGGCGTCTCGTGTGCCTCGACCGTCTCGAAGACTCCCCCCTCGGCCAGGACGCGACGGTCATCTTCGACATACTTGTCGGCCAGTTCCTTGGGAAACAGGTCGTGGTCGGTCTTGCCGAGCACCTGTTCGATTGTTGTACCCAGCGTGCGCACGTACATCGAGTTAACCAAAGTGACTCGGCCGTGCAGGTCCTTGCGAAATACGTTGAGCGGCAGACTCTCCACGAGCGAGTGATAGAGGACCTCGGAATCCTTCAAGGCGATCTCCGCCATCTTGCTCTTGGTGATGTCGCGCGAGATGCCGAACGTGCCGACGATCTTACCGTCCACGTCGTGCAGCGGCAGTTTCGTCGTGGAAACCCACGACACGCTCCCGTCGGGCCACGATTCCTTCTCCTCCTTGCCGATCAGTGCCTGACCGGTTCGCATCACTTCTAGTTCGTCTTCGAGCGCCGGGCGTGCGTGCTCCTCTGTGAAGAAATCAAAGTCGGTTTTGCCGATCGCCTCGACCGGGTCCGTCAGGCCGTCCTTGACCGCGAGCGCTCGGTTGATGCGAGTGAATCGGCTTTGCGCGTCCTTGAAATAAATCGCGTCGGGCAGGTTGTCGAGCAGCGAGTGCAGCAGATATCGCTCGTGCTTGAGCGCGTCTTCGGTCCGTTTGCGGTCGGTGATGTCGGTCGAAATGCCGCACACGGCGTAAACTGAACCGGCGGCGTCGAACAGCGGAAACTTGATCGAGAGGTACGAGTGCGGTCCGTCGTCCTGTGGGACGACTTCGTCAAAATCGAGCGGCTTCTTCCATTCCAAAACGGTGACGTCGTTTCGGCGAAAGGCATCGGCCGATTCCTTCGGGAACAGGTCGTAGTCCGTCTTGCCGACGATGTCATCGCGCTTGATGTGAAAGAGGTTTTCATACTGCCGGTTGATTAGGATGTACCGGCCCTGGCGATCCTTGACGTAGATGACGGCCGTGGCATTATCGAGGATCGACTGAAGCCGCTGTTCGCTTTCGTGCAAGGCCTCTTCGGCGTGGCGGCGTTCGATGAACTGGCCGATTTGACTGCCGATCGCGGCCATCATTTTGAGCAGATTGTCGTCCGGCTTTCGAATCTCACGGCTAAAGAATTCGATGACGCCGCGCGTTTCGCCGAGAAGCACGATCGGGAAGCCGAACGCGCCGTGCAGTCCGACCTTGACCGCGAACGGTGCACGCGGGAAGTTCGAGTCTTTGGTGACATCGGAAATCCACGCCGGCTGCCCGGTCGCCCAGACACGTCCCGGCAAACCAACGCCGGATGCGAACACGATCTGCCGCGTTCGCTCAACGAATTCGGTCACGTCCACGCCCGGCTTGTGCCACGTTTGCACACACCGCAGAAGTTTGGCCGATTTGTCTACGCTCCAGATCGCGCCCACTTCCCAGCCGAGACTGTCACAAATTGCCTGAATGATTCGCGGCGTCGCCTCGCCCAGAGTCGCGGCCTCGGCGAGCACGCGTGTCGTCGCGTATTGGGCCGCCTGGCGCCGCTCCGTGCGCTTACGTTCCGTAATGTCGTGGAATACCGCAAGACCTCCATTGATATCGCCCTTGGCGTCTTTCAGCGGTCTGGCGGTGACGCTGATCCAGATTCCTTCCGGCACGTTCGCATGGCGGATCATCATCTCCACGTCGTCCACCGCGTCGCCGCGAATCGCGCGTATGAGCGGCAACTCGTTGGTGGGGAACGGCGTGACCATGTCGGGCGAATACAGGCCGTACCGGCGCGACCAGTCGTCGGGAGTTGTCTGCGTGGCGCCGATTCCAATGATTCGCTCGGCCGCCGGGTTGAAGATCAGAAACTTGCCGGTTTCGTCGGCGACGACGACGCCGTCGGCCATGCCGTCGAGAATCGACTGAAGGATCGTGGTCTGTTTCAGCAGCGCCTGTTCTGACTCGGACAGTTGCTGCTCGTGCTCGCGAAGTTGTGCAATCGCGCCTTGAAGCCGGTCTGATTGCTCGATGACAGTTTGTTCATGCACCTCCAGCAGTTGCTCCAGCGTGGCGACGCGTGCCCGGAGCTGTAGCAACTCGTCAATCGTGCTTTCTTCGCTCATCGCAAATCCCACGGCCGGGTGCGTGCCCGCCGTACTAAGCGAACACCGCTGATTCGGCCAGCGGCAGCACAGCGGCCTTTACGCTCAGTGAAAGGGTCTTGAACAGATCGGCGGTCTGCCGCGGGATACGAACTTTCGAGAAGAGAATCACCGCAAAGAGATTCCCCGAAGGCAACATGCCGCCGAACCCCAGCACCGACTGGACTCCGCACGGGATCACGAACTCGTCCTGCGCTGGAACAAACGGGCTGCCGACGGCCTGCTCGACGTGGAATACGTTGAAAGTTTTCTGCTGCATGTCCACCAGGAGTTCCGGCGCCGGCTCCAAAACAGCGCTCGGGTCAAGACCGAATTGTCGCACGAGCTGTGAGATCATCGGGGAGCGAATCACCATCTCCGGACTGGCCAACGGAATCACCTGGTGCCCCACCGACTGCTGTCTGGCATTCCACTCCGGTTTCATGCCGGCCGTCGCCATCAGGATGAGACATTTCATTTCAGGATAATCGGGAATTGGGCCGAGCATGCAGCGAGCGGCCTCAAGGAGCCTTGAGTCGAGATCGCCGCACCGGTGCGTCTTAAAAAACCGGACCAACACGCACGATTTTTCGCCGGAGTGCTTTTCCACCAAGTGTTCGTAAAGGTAGCGCACGATTCGGTCGGCTGCTTGCTCCAGCGTGCTGGCGCCAACGCCGAGCTTGCGCAAGGCGGCGCCACATTCGGTCATATCTCGCAGGCCAAACGTATTCAGGTCGTACATGGTCGGCCCTCATGCCCCGGCAACTCGATCACGAAACTTGTGCCACGCGGTTTTCGGGCACTGACGCGAATCGTGCCGCCGTGCATTTCGACGAACTTTCTGACGATGGCCAGCCCCATTCCCAGCCCGCGTTTGCCGTATTCGAAACTTCCGCTCGAGTGATGCAGCGTGTCGAAGGTGCTGAAGAAGGGTTCGAATATGTGCGGCAAATCGCTCTCGGCGATACCCGCGCCGGCATCGGCCACTTCGACCGTTACCGCCCGCGCGTCGCCGGTCCGCGCGGTAAGTTCGATCACTGCCCCGTCCGGCGAAAATTTGATCGCGTTCATTAGCAGGTTCCAAACCACGTCGTGCATTTTGCCCTGGTCCACGTGAATGACCGCGTACTCCGGCTCGACGCGAATCGCCAGCGTCTGCTTGCGGCGGGCCAGGAACGGCGCGACCTGCCCACGCACTCGGTCGAGCATTTCGAAACAGTTCACCGCGCTGAGTTCGACGTCGGCTCGATACGACCCGGCCTGCAGCAGCTTCACCATGTTCGCGACGAGGCGCTCGAGCCGCTTCGTGCCCGATTGAACGACGCGAACGAAGCCGCGAAACGGCTCGCCGCCTGGCTGGGCCAGTTGATCTTCCGCGAGTTCCGTCATGCCCTTGATGATCGTGACCGGCGTGCCAAGTTCGTGGCTGGCGACGTCGAGGAATGCCGCCTTGAGCGCGTTGGCGGTGCGCAGATCCGCGTTTGCCCGCTGCAAATCCGCGATAAGCTGCTTGCGTTCGGTGAGCAGGTCATAGTAGTCCGCGGCCTGCCGCACGACCGTGCGCAGTTCGTCCGGCTCACAGCCTTTCGTGACATAGCGAAACACCTCGCCCTCGTTGATCGCCCGCATGACGACTTGAATGTCCGTGTACGCCGTAAAGATGAGCCGGACTGTGTCGGGGAATTCCTCTTTGACCTCGCGCAGCAGCTCTAGTCCCGTCACACCCGGCATGCGCTGGTCGCTCATGACGATGTGAACCGGTTGCTGCCGCAATACCGATTTCGCTTGCTCGGCGTTGTTCGCGCGGAGCACGTGGAAGTCGCGGCGGAACAAGTCGAACATCGAGTCGAGCACGTCCGGCTCGTCGTCAACGACCAGAAAGGAATGTTTCGCTTCCGGTTTCATGCGTCCTGTCCCGCGGCCTGCGTTGGCCGCTAGCCTGTATTCCCGAGCGCGCGGTGAATCGCCGCCAGCAGTTGCTCGCGCGTGAACGGCTTGTGCACGATGTCGTCCGCGTGAACGAATTCAGAAAACCGATCAGCCTCGCCGTGCGTCAGCACCGTGAAAATGACGATCTTCGGCGCGGGCCGAACCAACTTCAGCTTCGCACAAACCAGCCAGCCGTCCTGCTGCGGCATCATTACGTCCAGCAACACGAGGTCCGGCTTGAGGCGATAGGCCATTTCGAGTCCTTGGTCGCCGTCCACCGCGCGGAAAACCTCGAATCCGTTTCCCTCGAGCATTTCTTGAACTACGTCCAAGGTGTCCGGTTCGTCATCGACGATCAGCACCTTGGCGATTCGCGTGGCGGAGTTCATGCTGCTCTCCTGCAATCGAGGCGGTCTAGCGGGAGAGGTCGCCAGTTCGCTTCGGCCACTATTCGGCGCAACGCACAACAGCGTCTTCGAAACTGATCGTACCGTGTCGCGTCGGCAAGTGCCAACATTTCTCGCGCGGCGACCACGCGCCGTGGGACAATCTGCGGCCGTGCCGGATTTGGCGCGGCAGTCACCGAACAAAAACGATATGATCGGTCCGTTATGGATTCTGCCGCTCGTTGGGGCGACGAGCGGCGACGCGGGTCGCTCTGACTGCCGAGGCCGCTCATGCTGCAGCTCACTTGGGACATGCTCCGTGAGGCGATCGCGACCTACATCCAGTTCGCCTATCCGAGCGGCCAACTTCCGGACGTGGTTCGGCAGCGCATCGCACTCGACGCCGATCGCCCAATACTCGACGTCGTTCGCGCCGCTCCGTTTGAGAATTACACCGCCAAGGCGCCATTCCCGTGTACCGTACACGCGCTGCGACTCGGCTCCGACGATTATCCGCACCTCAAGATGGAAATTCGGCCGTTTCCGAATTCGGCGGGTTTCGTGTTTTGGGTCAACACACACGACCAGTTCGTCGCGCCCAACGACAAGATGCTCGACGCCGATCGCTGGCGTCGAGTCGTGCAGCGCAACCGTGACCTGAAACAAAACGTCGAACGTGCGTGGGCCGACAAGAAATTGCCGACGTTCACGACCTCGATGCAGGAAGGATTGTGATCGCGCGGAGCGTGACCGCCGCGGCGTAGTGCCAGTACACGTTGTAATCTTGGCACCCGCTGTCGTATTTTTCCCGCAGGCGCCGGTTGACCCTTGATTGCCCCGGCCTGGCGCGTGAGAATAGCCGCGCAACTCCGTACTGAGAGCAGAACTTGAGACCGTGCTGACCTTCGAACTTATTCGAAAGGGTCACAATGATGGCACGAGCTGTACTTATCGTCGAAGACGACGAAGACCAGAATGAGATGCTTGCCCAAATCGTCGGCCGGCGCGGCTTCGACGTCGTGCAAACCTACAACGGTAAAGACGGCGTGGACAGCGCGCGCACCCACCCACCCGATTTGTTGCTTCTGGACTTGATGCTGCCGGACATCAACGGCTTCGAGGTCTGCGAGTCGCTGCGAGCCAGCCGCGACACGAACCTCATCCCCATCGTCATGGCCACGCAACTGACCGACAGCAACCATCGGCTGCGCGGCTTTCGCGTCGGTGCCAACGCGTACGTCGTCAAGCCGTACACCAGGGAACAAATCTACGAAGCCATCGACGACGCGCTGGCGTGGAAGGAAGAAATCACGCGCGGCCAAGTAGAAGGCGAAATCTCGTTCGATATTTCGAGCGAGTTGGAATTCCTCGTCGAGGTGAACGACCTCTTGAGCAGACTCTTCCTGCTCACTCCGCTCGACGACACGTCCGCCGGGCAAATTCGCCGGGCGTTGCTCGAAATGGGACAGAATGCGATCGAATGGGGCAACAAGAATCAGGTCGACAAGCTCGTGAAGATCACCTATCGCCTGCACCCAGACCGCGTGACGCTCATCATTCGCGACCAGGGAGGCGGATTCAATCCGAAGAACCTGCCGCACGCCGCGTCGGAAGATAGTCCCGTGGAACACGTGCCGATCCGCGAAGTGCTCGGCCTGCGCGAGGGTGGTTTCGGCATCCTCATCAGCCGTGGCCTCGTCGATGAAATGCACTACAACGAACCGGGCAACGAGGTCACCATCGTCAAGCGATTCGCGCCGAGACGAACAAAGCAGCCGGATCAGAATTGACGTCGAGCCGGCCCCGGATCGTCCAACGATTCCAGTTGTTGAAGCAGTTCGGATCTTGAAACCGGCCGCTGCCCCGGCAGCGACTGTGCGACCTGCTTTGAATCATCAAGCGACGCGCGGCGATTCCTCGCTTGCTCTACTTCGGCCTCCAATCGGCGCAGCCACGGCGGCACTTCGAGTCCGGCGCCTGCCGGCGTCTCGGTGAACTCGCGCAATTCGTCACAGAATCGATCGAATGCCCCTTGCGCCGGCGACTCGGACGGCTGCCGCGTCTGGTCGATGGCCGGCTCAACGAGCGCACGCGCGCGATCGAGTGCAAGCGGACGAGTGAATCGTTCGGCGAGCCGCTCGCGCACGGTGGCCACGCGCACGCCGAAATGCGACTCCAACTCCGCCAGCCCGCGCAGCAAACTGTCGGCGACCTCCACGGTCTTTTCGTCCAGGGCCTCCTGCCACTCGCGCGCCGCAGAGTGCCGGCCGTGGCGGGCCAACAACTCGTGCACGATCAACACCGGCTGCAAGTTCCAACTCGTGCGATCGTACATCGCCTTGAGTCGCAAGAACTCGAACAGCACGAAAAACCGCTCGCCGTAATCCGACTGCGCCGTCGTCGTGTTGTAGTCGCGATATTCCGCGTAATTCTCGATGAACACGTGCGCGAGTAGCTCCAACAAGTGAGCCGCCTCCGCGCGGCGGATCGCGCCGTCGAGTTCGTCCAGCAGTCGATTCGATTGCAGCGGGTCGCGGTCGTCTTCGAGCGCTTGCAGATACCGCGCGGCACCCTGATCGGCGATCGCCCGCAAGTTCGCGAACGTGAGAAACTTCGGCGTGAGCAGATCGTGTCCGTATCGTTCGATGAACTGCCGCAACCGCCGCCACTCGGCGTCGCCGGCGACGCGGTCCAGCACCGACAGGCGAACCGTCTTGCTGTGATCGACCCACAACTGCACGAACGGCTCGGCTAGTTTTTCGAGACAGTCGAGCAGTGGCGAATCGGCTTGCTCCGCCGCCGGCCACGCCGCGGCCGATTCGAGTACGCTGGTGCCAGCCGCCCGCAGAGCGGTCCGAAACAGTTGATCGAATTCGGTAACGCCCTCGCCACGGACCGGGTGCTGCTGCTCCATGGCGCGGGCCGTTCGCAGCACGCGAATCGTTTCACGCAGCAGCCCAACGCGCGGCAGGCCTTGCACCAGCTCGCGCAGCCACTGCTGAATCGATCGCGCGGCGACAATCTCGCTCGGACGACCACCGCGGTCGAGTCGGCAGTACAAGATGGGTTCCGTCGCCAGCGATTCGATCACGGCCGGCAGCTTCTCACGCAACTGCTCCGCGTTTCCGCCCCGAAGCAATTGCTCAAACTCCGCCGCGCGCTCTTCCGTCGTCGCGACTTCGCCGGCTTGCCGCGCTCGCGCGATGCCTCCGCTGAGACGACGAATCGCCGTGACCGTCTCGACCTGCGCTGCGATTACGGCGTGCGTGAGCTGCTCTTTGATGGACCGGCGCCGGTCGTACTCGACCATCGCATCGTGCGCGCCGATCGGCTGCGGAATCGCCTGCTCGTGGACGGCATCGAGCAGCCGGGCCAAGTCGCGACGGCTCGCCTGCAATTGTACTTGCCAGTTCTGAATGGTTGCAACGAACTCTTCATCCTGGCCGCCGGCCGCCAGTTGCTCCGGGTGCCGCAGCGGCGCGGCGAGACTCTCACGGTCAGGTGTCGCCACTGCACGATTGCTTGCCGCATTCTCCTTTCCGCGCGCCGGACGCGGGCCGCGCGCGGCGGTGATCGTCGCGGCCAGCTCCCACAACCTGGCCCGCGTGAGGAGAAACTGTAATCGTGGCTGCAGGCGCTCGTCGGCGAATTCGAGTTCAAAGTTGCGATCCGGCGGGCCGCCTTCCAGCATGTCGCCCTCGTGACCGTCTTCGGCGCTGTCGTGAAACGTCACGCCGTCGTAGGCAGCCTCGTAGACGTCTCCCGCGTCGTCTGCGTCGGCGTCGGTCTCGGGTTCCTTGGCATCCACGCCGCGCCGCAACGCATCCGGCGCGTCGTCCGCGATGTTGCGGCCAAGGTCCAAACTCGGCACTTGCCAAAAATCGTCCGCGTTGGCTTCGAGGAAGTCGAAGAATCTCTTGATGAGCGACCAGCGTCGGTCCGGCGCCAGCCCGGACACGTCGAGGCTGACGAGCCAGCGCACGGCGAGCGCGTGAAAGGACTGCTCACCCATGCCGAGCGACACGTCGTTCACTTGGGTGAGCCAGTTCACGAGCAGTGCCATCGCGGCAAGGTGGTCGCGTTTGTCGAGCAGGGCCGAAATAACTTGGAAGTATGCACGCGGCGTGGTGAATCCTTCCGTGTGCTGTCGCCAGAACTTGATATCGCCCGCCGCTTCGCCCGCGCGGCGCCACTCGGCGAGCGACCGCGCGACGTGCGTCGCGGACTCGAGGCTCTCGCCGCCGTGAACGCGCCGAATGCCGCTCACTTCAACCGTCGCAAACTGGTCCCACCACGCCGCCAATTCGCGAAACTGCCGCAGCGTCGCCTGCTCGAGCGCGGCGTCGCCCGCGGCCGCGGCCTCGACGAGCAATCGGGCATGTAGTCCGAAAATCTCTTCGATCGACTCCGCGAGTTGCTCGACGCGCGGATCGGGTACGCTGTTCTCGATCGCCGGAAAAATGCTGAATTGCCCTTGAAAGCCCAGGATATTCCAGGGGTCCACCATCGCGCCGCACGCGATGCCGCGGTGCAGCAGATCGGCGATCGGTCCGCTTGCTGCGCCTGCCTGCGGCAGCTCACCGCGATCGAGGTACAGACGCGCGGCCGTGAGCCGGCACTCCAAGTCGCACAACATTCGCGTCGAGGCCGTCGCGACGATCCTCGCTTGGTTTTGCGCCGCGGCGGGGTAGCCCATTTGTGCGAATAGCCGCGCCAAATGGACCGCCTGCAACTGCGCGGCGCGGCGCCGCGCGAGCGACTGATTGAGGTGTTGCCGCGCGGCACCAAACGGTTGGTGCAGCGCCGCGGCCTCGCGCCGCAGCCGTTCGCCGTGCGGGCCGGTCATCGACTGAATCAGACTCGCGTAGAACGCGTCGCGATACTGCGCGATCTTTGGCACCAGCGTCGCAAGCGTCACCAACGAATCGTGCGTGTCCGGGCCGCTGCCGCTCGTGCCCGACGCCATCAACATCGTGCCGGCTAACACGGCGGCGGCCTCCAAAAGAGTTTCGCCGTGCTCGGCCTCGCTCGCTTCCTCGACGCGCTCGACGAGCGCGTCCAGCGTCACCTGCCGCAACACGAACCGCCGGTAGCGCGCCTGATTGTCCAAACAATGCGAGTCCCATTCGCCGAATTGATAATTCGGCCGCTGGTTGACCGGGTGCCTGAAATCGTACGCCCGCGGGTCGAGAGCCAATTCGTCGAGCAGCTCCAGATTGAAATGAGCGTCCGCACAAACGGCGGGATCGGCCCGCTCAAGAGTTTCCAACGCTGCCGCGACGAGGTCGTGATACCTGCCGCAGGCCACGCCCGCGCCGCGGATGAAAAGCGGAATCGGCCGCACGCGCTCGTGTTCGTACGGCTCGTTGCGACGCCGGTTTTCCAGTACGGCGACCGGCCGGTGACCGATGAAGCAGTTCAGCCGTTCGAGCGACCGTTGCACGATTCGCGCCGTCTTCTGCCACGCGCCGCCCTCGGCCAGCACCACTTCGAAAACTCGCGCGATCAGAAACGGCTGAAACAACTCGCAATCGTTCAAGTGGAAGAGCAAATCCGCATGATGACGCTGGTACGCGGGCAACACATGATCGAACACGAGGGCGATAACGGCCTTCGCCTGCGCGAGGTTGCTGAAGGCCGCCGTCGTGCCTTGCACGGCGGCGAGGTGCTCGGATAGCGCCGCGTGCAGTTCGCGCCACGGCTCGCCCGCGGTCGTGTGGCGACAAAACGCGTCAATGTTTTGCTGGAACCGCGCGTCCGGCCGGCCTTCGGAAAAATTCGAATAGCCGAGCATCTCGCGCAGTGCCGCGTCGCGGTCCCAGTTTCGTCCGGCATTCGTCACAGAATTCTCCGTCGCGTGATGCGGCCACAGCCCCGCTTCCCGGCCGGCGCTGCCGACCATAAGATGACGTAGTCTGCCGCCTTCTTACAAGGTCCAGCACCAATTTTCGCGGCGCCATGCACTCCACGACGATCCGCACGATGAGCAAGCCGATCGAGGCAAATTGGTACGACTTCCCGTGGTTCTACGAGATGGCGTTCCGCTCCGAGACGCGTCGCGAGGCGAATTTCATTGACGCGGCGTGCCGCAAGTATTGCTCGTTTCCGGTGAGTCGGCTGCTCGAGCCGGGGTGCGGCAGCGGCCGGATGATCGCGGCGCTCGCCACGCGCGGTTACAAAATGTCTGGGTTCGATCTGAACGAGCCGTCGCTCGACTACTTGCGCCGGCGGCTGGCCAGGCGCGATTTGACCGCGCGAGTCTTCAAGGCCGACATGGCCGACTTCCAGATCGACCGGCCAGTTGACGCGGCGTTCAACACCTGGAACACGTTTCGCCATCTGACGAGCGAGGCGTCGGCGCGGCGGCACCTCGAATGCGTTGCCGCGAGTCTGCGGCCCGGCGGCATTTACATTCTCGGTTTTCATCTGTTGCCGCTCGACGTGTCCGAGGAATCTATCGAGCGCTGGTCGGCTCGTCACGGCCACACGCGCGTTTCCATCACGCTTCGCGTGGTCGCCGCCGATCGCCGCCGCCGGCTCGAAACGCTGCGGGCCGCGATGCGCGTCCGCTCGCCGCGACGCGACCTGCAACTCGCTACTGTGTTTCAGTTTCGCATGTACACGGCCGACCAGTTCCGCCGGCTGCTCGCCTCCGTGCCGGCGTTTGAACTTTGTGACGTGTTTGATTTCTGGTACGAGATCGGCCGGCCGCTCGAATTGAACGACGAGATCACCGACACGGTATTCGTGTTGCGAAAGCGATGAGGCGAAACCGGCGTTTCGCTAATCCAGCCGCGTCTCGCGCGGCACGCGGGCTCAAATTCGGAGACCCGCCGCGCACGGTCGTCTGGCAATCTCGATCCGACCGAGTAGATTGAACGCGGTGCCGATTCTCCGAAGGATTCCGATGCGTCGCGACAACATGCTGATAGAACGGCGGAGCGACTCGCGCCGAAAGGCGGCTATGGATTCGAGCGACCGAGTCTGGCGCGAGCGGGGATTGAAGGCCGCCGTGCTGGCCGGCGACGAGGCGGCGTGGCGTGCGTGGTACGACGAATCGTTTGACCGATTGTACGCCTACGCTCGCTGGTGCTGCGGCGGGAACCGCGACCGGGCCGACGACGTTGTGCAGGAAACCTGGCTCACGGCCGTGCGGCGGATTGGCGAATTTGATCCGGACCGCGGCAGCTTCATCGGCTGGCTGCGCGGGATCGCGGCGAACGTGTTGCGAAATCAACTTCGATCGGACGCACTGCGAAATGGCCGGCGCGAGAGCCTTCACGAGTCCGCCGTGGTGCGGGACGAACCTGACGACGACGCGGCCGATGACCGCTCGACGCGAATCGCCGCCGCGTTTACCGCACTTGCGCCGCGCTACGAAGCCGTGCTGCGGGCCAAATATCTCGACGAACAGTCGGTGGCCGAAATTGCCGCGGCGTGGAACGAAACTCCGAAGGCGATCGAGTCGCTGCTGACGCGGGCGCGGCAGGCATTCCGCGACGCCTTTCAAGATTTGGAGTAGGCCGTGGAACGTGACGACTTGAACGACAATGTTCTGGATCATCTGCTCCAGCCTTCGGCGTTTTCCGGCGCGAGCAGTCTGCGGCAGTCGCTGCTGATCGAGACGACGCAAGTGCTTCGCGCGAGACGGCGATTCGCGCGGTTACGAACCTTCGCTGGCATGGCAGCTTGCTACGCGGCTGGCGCGCTGACGATGCTCGCGTTCGCGTGGAGTCGCTGGTCCGCTGACTCGACGCAAGTCGCGACGCGGGATTCGACCCCGGCAGTCGCGGCACCCGATGAGTACGACGAGAATCTTGCGGCGCACGAGCCGTCTGCGCTCGAAACGGACGACGAAGCGGACGCGAATGAGACAAACCTCCCGGCTCGGGTGCTCGAGCGCCTTGCGGAACTGGCTGCGGATGACGAGTACCGCGCGATGTACCGCCGGGCAGGCGACCGATATCTCACCGAGACGAGCGACATCGCGGCCGCCGTGCGCTGCTACGGACTCGCGCTCAAGGGCGCGCCCTCCGAAGCTCTCGTGCATGCCGACGGCGACAACTGGCTGATCGGTTCCTTGAAACAAGCTCGACTGGAGGAATTCCAACATGCCAACAACGGTGGCTGAAACGATTCGTCACAAACGACCTGCCACGCGGGTGTCGCGCGCCGGCGCGTCCGGCGTTCGTCACTTCGCACGTCGGTTCACGATTGCGATTCTCGTCGCCATGCTGCTTTCGACCGGCGCCGCCCTCTGCCAGCCACCGACCAAGCAATCGCCAGCCGCGCCGGCCAAGAAGGCCGTGCCGGCGATCGTCGCTGTCGACGAGTTGAAATCGTCGCAGCCGCCGCTCACGGCAATGACGCTGGAAGAAATGCTGGCCGCAGCGCTCAAAGACAACCCGGACATTCGCGTCGCGGAAGCCAAATTGCGCGAGGCCGAGGCGGAACTGAACCGCGCCCGATTGGATGTCGCGCAAAAGGTCGCGCTGTTCTACCACGGTTGGGAGGGGCAGAAGGCCAAGGTCGCGGAGTTCGAGGAGGCAGCCAAACACACTGAGGAGTTGACGAGGACGGGCACAATCCCCAAAGCGGCCGGCCGGCAAAGCCGAATCGACTCGCAAACGAGCCGTGCCACGCTCGCGAAATTGGAAGCAGAGTTACCCTATCTGCTCGGCAAGGCCCCTCCGGGTGGTTCCGCGGCACGCTCGCCGCTGCGAACGACGAAAACGTACGCACCCCAGCATGTTCCAACTGACGACACCGTTCGCGGCATACTTGAGGTTCTGACACGGATCGATAGCGAAGTGGCCGTCGAACCGTTCGCGCCCAACAATTCGCTCGTGATCAGTGGAACACCATCGGCTCACGCTCTCGCTTCGGCCGTCATCAAGGCAATCGACCGTTCCGATCCGCGGGCATCGCGAAAGCCCAAGTCGCGCAGCGAAATGGAGGAGAAAATCCTCAAGGCCTTGAACACGACGATTAAGGCGAAATACGACGAAGTGCCGCTCGACGAGATACTCAAGGGATTTCGCGAGTCCTTTGGGATCCCATTCGTGTCGGATTCAAGTCAACTCTCTCGTGGTGACCGCGGTGCCGCCTTCAGTTCTCCCAAAGTGACTCTTGACCTGGGTGACGTTCCACTCGCCATCGCCTTGCAAGCAATCCAAGACACCCAGCGCGTGGCGTTCACAGTCCGTGATTACGGCATTCACGTTTCGACGCAGTCCTTCCGTGGATTCGGTGGTGGCTTGGGTGAGGGCAGCGTAGTGGATTACTGGAAGAGGGAGATGCAAACGAAGGAGCCGGAGTAGAAGCTGAGGCATCCTGAGCTGTGAATGGACTTGTGAGTGTTCAGCATGCCGTCACGGGCTTGCCGCAAAACTCACTCGTCCAACTGCTTCTCAAGCGGCGTCGTGTACAGCAAGACCGCGTGCCGGCTCTCGTCTTCCGTTGACTCCATTCGGACGACGTCGGCAGGCTTGTACCCCTTGATGCCGAAATCGTGCGCGACGACGCGCGAGCCGGGCTTCATCTTTTCAATCTGCGGCACCAGCTTCTCGTTCATTTGCGGCAGCAGATAGAGCGTCACGACGGTCGCTTCGCTCAGATCGAGCGTGAAGATGTCTCGCTCCTCGATCGTCACCAACTCCTCGACGCCGGCCGCCCGGGCGTTCTCGCGCGACTTTGCCACCAGATCCGGCTCGATCTCGAATCCGGCGGCCTTGCAGCCGTACTTCTTTGCCGCGGCGATCACGATTCGCCCGTCGCCGCAGCCTAGGTCCCAGACCACGTCGTCCTTCGTGACGCCGGCCATCTCCAACATCTTGTCCACTACATCCGGCGGCGTCGGGATCGGCGCGACTTCGGATTTGTGCGTCTTCTTCGGCGACTTGCTCTGAGTCCCGGTTGAACCTTGCGGACAGCCTGCGACGACAAGGAGCACGCCGAGTGAGGCTGCGATTGAAACGAGATTGCGAGTGATTCTGTGATGCGTCATCGTTAGTACCTGAAGGCGGCAGCCTGTTCCGCGAGTTCGCGTAGGATTCGCTACACCTCCGCCAGCGCTTCCGTCGAATCGCCGAACTCTTTGAGGGGCACGCCCGCCTTGTCCAGCAGCGACAGGTAGAGGCTGCACATCTTGCGGTTCGGTTTGCCGAGGTAATCGAGCACTCGGCCGCCTTGGATGCGGCCGCCGGCGCCGCCGAGCAGGATGACGGGCAGTTGCGTCGCGTCGTGGTTGCCGGTCAACATGCTGGAACAGAACAGGATCATCGAGTTGTCCAACGCGGTGCGCTCGCCTTCCTGAATCGCATCCAGCTTGCGGGCGATGTAGGCGAGTTGTTCCAGGAAGAATTGGTTCACCTTCAGCCAGTCGGCGGTATCGGAGTGCGACAGCAGGTGGTGGATCATGTAGTCCACGCCGAGGTGCGGGAAGCGCAGCGACGAATGATCGTTGTTGAGTTTGAGCGTGCAGGAGCGGGTCGTGTCGGTCTGGAAGCCGAGCACCAGGATATCGCACATCAGCCGCATGTGCTCGGCGATGTTCTGCGGGATGCCGTCGGCGGGACGCGGAATGTTCGGCTGCGTGAGCGTCGGTCGCCAGCCCTGCAGTTCGCCCTTCTTGCCGGACTGCTCGATGCGCTGTTCCACCTCTCGCACCGAATCGAGATACTCGTCGAGCTTGCGCTGGTCGGCCGTGCTGATCCGGCGGCGGATGTCCGTGGCGTCCGCGATGACGGCGTCGAGCACGCTCTTGTCGCCACGCTCGACTTCGTCCTTGAAGAGCCGGTCGAACGCCAGCGCGGGGTACAACTCCAGCGGCGTCGGCGATGTCGGCGAACTCCACGAGATGTGCGAGCTGTAGAGCATCGAGTAGTTTTTGTGGACAGACGGGTTCGATTGCTCGCAGCCCAGCACGAGGCTCGGCACCTTCGTCGAGCGGGCGTGTCGCTTCGCCAGCAACTGGTCGATGCTCGTGCCAGAGCGAATCTCGCCGCCGGACGCGAGCGGTGCACCCGACAGCAGATTGCCTGTCTGCGAACTGTGGATGTTTCCTTTCAGTGCCTCGGCGTTGTAGAGGCCGCGGATGAACAGCATCTTCTTGCGGAAATCGGCGAGCGGCGCGAGCACGTTGCCGAGTTCCATCCCCGAGCCTTCTCCCTTGGCCCACCACTCCTTCGTGTGGAATCCGTTGCCGGAGAACAGCACGGCGAGCCGGACGGGGGCCTCGCTGGCGGCCTTGGATGCACGGGATTCGTCACCCCAAACGGCGAGCGATTCCATCCAAGGCAACGCCATGCTGACGCCTACGCCGCGGAGGAACGTGCGGCGCGATAGGTGATGGTTCATTGGATTGGCTCCAGGTTTTTGTGGCTGTTTACCCAATTGGCAGAGTGAATCAATCTTCCTTGACCCGCTCAAGGATCACATTCCAAACGTCGATTAACCGGAATCGCTGCGCCCACTTCGCGATGTAGTCCAACTCAATCCGACCTTCTTGCACACGCAGAATACCCGCGCAGTCACGCAGATGTTTCTCTGATCCGCCCTCATTGTAGTAGATCATTTTACTGACGATCACGTCCTCGGGACTCGCTACTTGCACTGCGATGCCGCCTTCGAACTGTTCCGTGCGATATCGCCCCAGTTGCTCTAGGCTCCAGTCATCGCCTCGTGGCAGCATGAAGTCGATCTTATTTCCAGACGGTGGGTGGATCACGTTGAACTGGCTTCGGAGACGCACGGCGTCCCGCGCCGCCTGCTCGCTGAAGTAGAACTCCGGCACCGGGAACGCCGCACACAGTTCGGCCACGCGATCGAGCCGCAGGTCGACCAAGATATCGATGTCCTGTGTGAAGCGAGCCTCGCCCCACACTGAACTGGCGTACGACCCAACAAGCATGTACGGAATCCTCAGCCGTTCCAGCGTGATGACGGCCAACCGCAGCAGGTCAGTCTGTTCCACCGAGCAACCTCCGCGCGACCTCCGCGGCAATCTGTTCGTCTGACCATTCACGATGCTCGGACCGAACGCCTGCCGCGATCAATCGTTTGGCCGTGCGATGCGCCTGGCCCACTATCGCGATCTTCTGCGCGACGGTCTTCTCACGAAAGACGCTCGCCATCACGCGGTCGACAACTTCAATGCGACGTGGCGCATAGGTCATCGTTGGTCCACTCCGTGTGCGATTTCAGTAGCACCGCGGTGATGGCGAAACTGTTGACTCTTGACTATTGTCTCGACTGCCGCCGAGAAACGATAGTCGTTCCGTTCCAACTGCCGTTGCATCTCGTCGAGCAGGGGACCGTCGGAAAGTTGAACGCCCCGGCCGAGCGAGTAGCCGAGCAGCTTGCGGCAGAACTGACGCACGAAGGCGTCGCGCCGCGTGGTCAACAAGTAGTCGCGCAAGCCGTCGATGCCGTCGAACTCAGTGCCGTCCTGTAACTTTGCATGCGTGTCGATCGGCCGGTCGCCAAGGTCTTTGTCGCGGCGGCGGCCGATGGCGTCGAAGCCTTCGAGGGCGTGGCCAAACGGGTCGATGCGCACGTGGCACTTTGCGCAGCTCGGATCGCTCGAGTGCTTCTCGACGAGCTGGCGCACCGTCAGACCGTCGGTCGCGGTTTCGTCTTCGGGTAGAAGCGGTACGTCCTTCGGTGGGCGGGGCAGCTTTTCGCCGAGTAGCACTTCGGACACCCAGTTGCCGCGCAGGATGGGACTGGTCCGCGACGCGCCCGATTGTTTTGCGAGGGTCGTGGAGAGGGCGAGAATGCCGCCGCGCGAATTCTTGCGCACTCCGTCCACTCGCCGCCATTCGGGGCCGGTCACACCCGGAATGCCGTAGTGCTTGGCAAGTGACTCGTTCACGAAGGTGTGGTCGGCGTCCAGGATCGACAGGACCGATGCGTCGCGCTGGAACAAGTCGGTGAAGAATTGAATCGACTCCTCATACATGTCGCCGCGGAGATCGGCGAACGTCGGGAAGTGCCGCTCGCTCTTCTCGTCGAGCTTGTCGAAGTCGTAGATGTGCAGCCACTGGCAGGCGAACTCGGTCGCCAGCCGCCGCACGCGGTCGTCGCGCAACATGCGCTGAGCCTGATCTGCCAGCACGCCCGGTTCGCGCAGCCTTCCCGCCGCGGCCAAGTCGCGCAACTCGGAATCAGGGATCGACGACCACAGGAAAAAGCTCAGCCGTGTGGCGAGTTCCCAGTCCGACACCGGGAACGACGACGCAGCAGACACACTCCGTGTGTCGTCCGCCGTGGCCACGGCACGCGGAGCGTCCTGGCTACTATTCTCGATGCGATACAAAAACGCCGGCGACACGAAGATGCGGGCGAGAGTGAAGCGGAACGCTTCGTCGTGCGGCAGCTCTTGCTCGCGCAGCTTGCGGTACAGCCCGCGCAGTTCCTCAGCCTCGTCGCCGGTCAGCGGCCGGCGATAGGCTCGTGCGGCGAACTCCAGTAGCGCGTCCACGTGTCGCGGTCCGGCCTCGACGAGCGACTTCCGAAACGTGGCGGCGCGGTCGTGGATCGGTTTGCGCAGCGGCTCGAAGACCTTGGGGTCGGCGTCCTGCGTCGCGTATTCCATGAGTTGCGCGAACGCGTCGACCAACGTCAGCGCGTCGTGGCTGACGAAGTGCAGTTCGTCCCACAGTCGGTCGAGCCGTGCGCTGTCGGCGTCGTTGAGAACCAGCCGGCGGAGCGGTTCGTCCTCGCGGTGAAACAGCGTCAGCGTGACGACTTCGTCCACCGGCACGATCTTCGAGTAACACAACGCGGCGGGGAACAGCTCGCGGAAGTCGGCCAGCGCGGACTCGATGCGGCGGCGCGCGGCGGTTTTCTCGTTCGCGAGGATCGGGGTTGTGTGCGAGAGGCGGCGATTGTTTGAGGTCCATTGCCCGTTGACGTTGGTTGCGGTGGCCGCCGGCGGCACCAGCCCCGAGGCCGCGTCGGGCTTCGCGGTGAGGACTTGCAGTTGCACGCTTCCTTCGTTCCCCGTGCCGTCGTGCAACGTGCCGGCCGCGACGAACTCGGCGCCATCGGCCAAATCCGCGGGCAGCCGCACTTCGATCACCGCCGGCGCTCGCACGCAGAGACTCGCCGGCTCGACGGGCGAACCGTTCGGGTGCTTGCCGAACATCGTGGGGTCGAGTCCGACGGCCGACTTGTTCGCCGCTGCCGCCGGGGCCGGCCTGCCCACAATGGTCTGCAATGCCGCGGACAGCAGCGGACCATTCAGCGACGCGAGCTGCCGAGCGAGCACGGCGTCGGGCGAATCCTTCGGCAACGTTGCCGAGCCGCCCTGCAACAGCTTTTGCACGTCGTCGGCGAGGCGCTGCTTGTCGTCCGCGCTCGAGGTCGACTGCCATCGCGCGAGCAACGAGCCGGCGGGGATGACGTGCCCGGTCGCTCCCGATGTCGGCTCGCTGTAAAAACTCCAGGCGTCGGCGTTGCCGTGCCGATCCGCGTGCGGATTGCCCGCCAGGATATCGGGCGAAACGTCGGCGGCGAGGTTCCACTCGCGCGTGCCGTCGGCGAGCGTGAGATCCACCGCCGTCAGGTCGCACGAGTGATTGCCTTCGCGCGGACCGATCACGAGCGAAACGACATCACCCGGCCGCGCCGCGATTTTTTCGAGCGGCCCGACCTTCACCGCGCTCGCGCCCTGAGCCGTTCCCGCCGCCAGTCGCTGCCGCGTGTTGCCGCGACGCAATTCGAGCGTCCACGCCACGCCGTTGCCGCACTCCGGGTGGGCGTGCTGCACTTGGCCCTCGATGCGCAGCGTCGCCGCCGCGGGGCTGCGCCAGCCGATGGCGACTTGCAGCGTCGGTGCCGGATGCATTGCGACGCCATGCGGTTTCATGTTGCCGGGGATGCGGACATGGTTGTCGGACGAGTTCGCGACCACGCTCAGCGCGTCATCGCCGACCCAGCCTTTGATGAAGTCGTAACCGGCCGCACTCTCCATCTTCCGCGCTATCGGCGTCCCCAGTTTCACCGGCCCGCCGGCGCCGATGCCGAGATAATCCAGCCACGCCGCGAGCGAGTCCGCTTCGACGCCGTGTTTTTGAGCGAGCTGCGCGACATCGACCGGGCCTGGTGCGGCACCCGCCTGGGCCGCCGCGACGAGGCACTTCGCCGCGCTAGCGAAGATTTGCTCTCGCCGCGCCGTCAGCTCGCCGGTGACGACTTGCACGTCGCGCAGCAGCAAGTCCGACCGGCCCGGCGCGACCAACCGCGGACGCTCCCACACGACGAAATCCCGCTCGTGACCGTCCCCCGCATCGGACGCAGCCAGGTACAGCACGACCTCATTGCCGTCGTCTGCCGACGGCAGCTTCACCCGCAACTCCTGCCGCGCCGTGAGCGGACTGGCCGGCTCCATCCAGGCCTGCGGCCCGTTGAGTTTGCCGATGTGCCCGACGCTGGAAAATCGCCACAACGATTGCTGCCAGCGCGCAATCTCGGCCGCGAGCGTCGTCGCTTCGTCGGGCTTCGCCTCGCGCCAGCGCCGACGAATGCCGTCCAGGAGCAGCGATGGTTCGCGGCCATTCATCGCCGACCACAACAGACCGAGATACTTCGGGCTCAGTCCTCGCTCGCGGGCCACCGATTCGATCGCCTTTGGGCCGCTGGCTAGCGCCTCTCGTTCGGCCAGCGTCGCCAGAAAATAGTTTTCGACCGGCAACCGACCGCCGCCGTTTGTGTCGAACACGATGCCTTGCAGATTGACCTGCGTGCCTCCCTGCGAGTCGCTGTGCCGCGCGTAGAGGCCGCGAATCTCCGCCAGGATCTCTTCGGTCCAATCGCGCCGCGTCGTCGCGGGCGAGAACCGAATGCCGTCCGGCAAGAGCACCGCGTGCCGCGCGATCTCTTTGCCGGCATCGAGGTACTTCGTCAACAGCGCCGGTGACATCACCAGCGCGTTGCCCGTGTTCGTGAACCCCTCGCCGGCCGCGCTATCGGCGGGGAACTCGCGAGCCGGCTCGAGATCGACATCGGTCAGATCGCGCACCGTGTACGTGTACTCGGCATTGTTCAGCCGCCGCAGCACGACCGGGCCTGGATCGCCCGCCTGGGCACGAGCCTCGGCGCTGAGATACCGCTCGACCCAACCGCGCAACTTTTTCCGCTGCTCGGCCGACGGCTGCTTCGCCTTCTTCGGCGGCATCTCGCCGTTGTCGAGCATTTCAGCGACCTTCTGCCACACCCGCGTCGCCCGCCGGACTTCCGCCAAGCTTGCAAAACGCTCCAGGTCGAGGTCCCCCTCCTGTACGTCGGTCGCGTGGCATTCGAGGCAAAACTGCTTCACCATCGGCCACACGCTTCGCGCGTACTCGGCCCCCACGGATTCGAATGAATCGGGTTGACCTGCCGCCGCGAAGCTCGATACCGCAAACCACGCCGCGGCGAATAGAATCAGAGCCTGTGGCGACACGTGGTTCGCGTGTCGATTGCCAGCGATTTCAAGATGGACTTTCAGGTTCTGCGTTTTGGAGTGATCAATCATTGGTGACCGGAGCGAGCAAGTGCAGGGTGGGTAAGCGTCGCAGCGCTTGCGACGAGTCTTGTGGCAATCATTATTGTCGGGCAAACCAGTTGTATCCAGTTCAACTGGCTAGGCAACGGTGTGTAATCTTGATTTGGCTACACAGGGAATCGCTCACCGTATTGAATTAAACTGTAGCGACACCCCGGCGTGCGCTGGGTTGTTCGCATCAGCGACCACCGATAACATATCGGCTGGTGCCGAAGCCCCCCGAATACAGGTTAGCGAGCGCCGCAAACGGGAAACAATGAAAGCCTCACTTCGAACAGCTCTGGGTGCGCTGCTCTCGATGGTCTGCGCGTGGCAGGTTTGCACGATTGTTGCGGTTGCCGCGTGCGATTCTGGATCGGCGACGACAGCGCACGTCGAACCCAACAACGCCTCAATCGCGCCGCACCTTCAGGTCTGGTATCGCGCGGATGCACTGCGGCTGCCGGACGGCGAGCGTGTTCACGTCTGGCCCGACCAGAGCGGTCGCGGGCGCGATCTTTCGGTGACGCGGGGAATTCGTACGGGCGGCGTCGGCGCGCCGCCGAAGTTTGTCGCCGCCAGCGACGTGAATCGCCGGCCGGCGGTGCGGTTCGAGCCGGGGGACGGGCTCGCGGCGTCGCCGGATAATCGAGTGGACATCCGCGGTGATGCGGCGTTCACGATCGTGCTCGTCGCGAACCTGCGTCCCAACGAAGTTGCGCCGCCATTCGACGCCGTGTTTGGTCTCGGCAACCCGGCGCACACCGCCAATCCCGGCCGCCCGCTGGCGGCGCTGATTGAGATCGAGCGCACGCAGGACCATCAATTGGACTTGGCCGGCGGCTTCGGGCACGACGCATCGCTGGGCCCGGGCTCCTGCCGGCCGCTTTACGGCCAGGCGATCATCCTGGCGATCGTCAAGACGCCCGGACCGATGAAGGACACGACTCGGTTCTTCGTGAACGGCGAGCCTTCGACCGCGCTGCCGCTGGAACGCCAGGTGTCCGGCAGCGACACGGTTCCGGACATCCAACACCGCGACGACATCGGCGTGTTCATGGGCAAGGCGTTGAGTTGGTGCGGCAGCTTGCGGGGCGACGTGGCGGAAGCGATCGTGTACAACGCCGCGCTCGATGACTCAACGCGAGCCGGACTCGAAGCCCACCTCGCCGAGAAGTACGCGATCACGCTCGCACGCGATTTCCGCGCGACCCGCGTTTCGTTCTCCGAGCAGGAGAAGTCGCACTGGGCCTTTCAGGCTGTCCGCGACGTCGCGCCGCCGCGCGTGTCGGACGAGTCGTCAGTCGAGTCGCCGATCGATCGATTCATCCTGGCCAAGCTCGAAGCGAAAGGGCTCAAGCCGTCGCCGCGCGCCGACAAGCGGACGCTGATCCGCCGCGTGACGTTTGATCTCACGGGGCTGCCGCCGACGCCCGAAGAAATCGACGCCTTCCTCAAAGACGAGTCGCCCGACGCCTTCGCCAAGGTCGTCAATCGGCTGCTCAATTCGAAGCACTACGGCGAGCGCTGGGGGCGGCACTGGCTGGACGTGGTGCGCTACGCCGAAAGTACGGCGAACGACGCCAACGCCGTGATGCGGTACGCGTATCGCTATCGCGACTACGTGATCGACGCCTTGAACCGGGACTTGCCCTACGACCAGTTCGTCGTCGAACAACTCGCCGGCGACCTGCTGCCGCCGACCGCCGACCTGAGCGAATCGGCCCGCCGCGTGATCGCCACGGGCTATCTCATGGTAGGCCCCAAGGCGCTCGCCGAAACGGACAAGGAGCAGTCGCGGTTGGACATCGTCGATGATCAACTCGACGTGACCGGCCGGGCATTTCTGGGCCTAACGCTCGGCTGTGCGCGGTGCCACGATCACAAGTTCGACCCGATCCCCACGGCAGACTACTACGCCCTGGCCGGCATCTTCCGCAGCACAGAGCCGTTCATGGACGAGATTCGCAACGCCACAATGTGGTGGGAATTCCCACTGTTCGAATTGCCGGGCGAAAAGCCGTTCATGGTGATGGCGCCCAAGGAAGCAGTCCCGCGCAACCTGCGGGTACATCTGCGCGGCAACCGGTTCACGTTGGGCCAGACCGTGCCGCGTGGATTCCTCCAGATCATCTCGCAGGAGAAGTCGCCGCTCCGCACGACTCAGAGTGGCCGTGTCGAGTTTGCCCGTTGGATCGCCAGCCGCGAGAATCCGCTCACCGCTCGCGTGATGGTGAACCGCATCTGGCAGCACCACTTCGGGGTCGGCTTGGTGGCGACCGGCGACAATTTCGGCCGGCGAGGCGAGCTGCCGTCGCACTCGGAACTGCTCGATTACCTGGCCAGCCAGTTCGTGGAAGGAGAATGGTCCGTAAAGGCGATGCACCGGCTGATGCTGTTGTCGCGCACGTACCAGCAGCGGAGCGGAGGGCCGAGTGCTGAGGGCCCAGGACCTGACGCGATCGCGCCCGCCGATAGCCGCAGCGCCGCGAGTGCCTCGGGCGCTCCGCCCCACGCAGATCCCGACAATCGCCTGCTCTGGCGGATGCCGCGGCGGCGGCTGTCGGCCGAGGAAACCCGCGACGCGATGCTCGTGGCCAGCGGACAGCTTGATCGCAAGATCGGCGGCGGCGAGGCGGCGGAAGTACTGTATCAGAAGTCCGAGGTGATCGACGCCAAACGCGGATTTGCGCCCAATCGGCTCCAGAGCACCGACCCGTACTACAACACCCCACGCCGGACTGTCTACTTGCCGGTCGTGCGCAACGCCCTGCCCGACATGTTGGCGCTGTTCGACGCCGCCGATCCCAACGGCGTGACGTGCGTCCGCAACGACACGACGGTGCCGTCGCAGGCACTGTTCATGATGAACAACTCGTTTGTCCGCGATCAGGCGATCCATCTGGCCAAGCGGCTCTTGTCGGACGAGAAGATCAACGACGAAGACCGCATTCGTCGAGCCTATGAATCGACGTTGGGCCGGCCAGCGACGTCGGAGGAACTGACTGAAGCTGCCGGTTACATACAGACGTATCTTTCCGCGCCGGCGACGCAGGCCCGACCCGAGCCCGAACGCCGGCCAACAGCCTGGCAGAGCTTCTGCCAGGCGCTGCTGTGCGTTAATGAGTTTCTGTACGTGGATTGAGAGGCTGTACCATGTTCGCTCAGTACGATTCTTCGCTGTCGCGGCGCGAGGCGCTCAAGAAGGTGGCCTGTGGGTTCGGCCAAGTTGCCCTGTTGGGGATTCTGGGCGACTCGGCCCGCGCCGAAGTGCAGGGGTCTGCCGCGTCGAACCCGCTCGCCCCCCAGCCGCCGCGTTTTGCACCGCGGGCCAAGTCGGTCATCTTCCTGTTCATGCACGGAGGTGTGTCGCACGTCGACACGTTCGACCCGAAGCCCAAGCTGGCCGAGATGAATGGCAAGCCGCTGCCGATCCCCAAACCGAAGTTCGAATTTGCCGACACCAACAACCTGCTGCAATCCCCTTGGAAGTCTGGCCGCCACGGGCAAAGCGGCATCGAGGTGAGCGAACTGTTTCCCGAGATCGCCGCGCGCATCGACGACATCTGCGTGATCCGTTCGATGAACGGTGGCGACCAGGTGTCGCACGGCCCGGCCCTGTTGATGGTCAACACCGGCAGCGGCGTCTTCAACCGGCCGAGCCTCGGTGCGTGGACGCTCTATGGGCTGGGCACAGAGAACCAGAACCTGCCGGGGTTCATCACGCTAAGCCCGTCGCTCTACCACGGCGGCGTGCAGAATTTCGGCTCGGCATTCCTGCCCGCGTGCTTCCAGGGGACGCGGATCGGCGACGGCGGCACGCCGTTCCAGCAGGCGGTCGTGTCGAATCTCAATCCGGGCGACGATCCGTCGCTGCAGCGCCTGCAACTGGACTTGCTCGCGCGGAAGAATCGGCAGCACCTCGAACGGTCAGGCCACGACGCCCGTCTGGAGGCCCGCATCGCGTCGTTCGAGATGGCGTTTCGCATGCAGATGGAGGCCCCGGAGGTACTCGACCTGTCACGCGAGACGCCGGAAACGCTTGCGCTCTACGGCGTCGGGCAAGAGCCAACGGACGAGTACGGCCGCGAATGTCTCTTGGCCCGGCGGTTCATCGAACATGGCGTGCGCTTCGTGCAGGTCAATTACAGCTACCCGCGCAACTACTGGGACGCGCACGGCGACCTGAAGAACAACCACTCGACGAACGCCCGCAAGGTGGATCGCCCGATCGCCGGGCTGCTCAGCGACCTGAAACGCCGCGGCCTCTTGGACGAGACGCTCGTCGTGTGGGGCACCGAGTTTGGCCGCACGCCCGCCGCACAGGGCAACGACGGCCGCGACCATCACCCACACGCCTTCAGCACGTGGCTGGCCGGCGGCGGCGTCAAAGGCGGCATGACGTATGGAGCCACCGACGAGTTCGGTTATTACGTCGTCGAGAACAAGGTGACGATCCCCGACTTCCACGCCACCATTCTGCACCTGCTCGGCCTCGATCACACGCAGCTTACCTACCGCCATGCCGGCCGCGACTTCCGGCTGACTGACGTTTCCGGCGAAGTGGTCCGCCCGATCCTTGTCTGAATATCGGCCGGTACTATTCAAGGCCGTATCAACGCCTGAGGCGCAAGCGAAGGAAAGCCATTCTGGGTGTGATTGCACTGGATGGCTGATCGAGCTTTCTTCGCGATCCGGGATGCGTGATAATACGTCCCTCGTGTGGCGGCTCCGTATGAACCGGCCAGGATTAGATCCGTTGAAACAGGTTTTCACGATGCCCTCAGAGACTCGTTCCACTGCTCGCGCCTGTGCGGGGCCGATTGCCCGACGGGAATTTCTACGGGTCGGCTTGGCGGGGTTCGGCAGCCTCACGCTGCCGGGGCTGTTTCGGCTCCGTGCCGAGGCCGCCAGCGCACAATCGCGCGATCGCACGGCGGTGATTCTCGTTTGGCTGCGCGGCGGTGGGAGCCATCTGGAGACGTACGACCCAAAGCCGATGGCACCGAGTGAATTCCGTGGACCTTACCACCCGATCTCGACGCGCGTGCCCGGTCTTCAAATCTCCGAGCTACTGCCGCGGCACGCGGCGATTGCCGACAAATTCACGATCTTGCGGTGCATGGCCCACACGGGCGGCGGCCATCCGGCGGGTTCGCTCCAACTCCTGAGCGGCGATCCGGACGCAGCGGACAAACAGCGGCCGGTCTATCCCGACTTCATGACCGTGGCGCACTACGCGCGGTCGAAGGCCGACGCCGCGCGGCTGTTGCCGAATTATGTGGGCGTCAACGGCGTGATCTCGTACGACGGATTCGTCATCGCCGGGCCGGGCTATCTCGGGCCTGCCTACGAGCCGTTCATGGTGAGCGGTGACCCGAACGATCCCAAGTTTGAGGTGCCGAATATCGGTCTGAAGCCGGAGCAGACCGAGCGAGTGCGCGAGCGAGTCCGGTTGCGGAAAGGACTCGATCGGCTGCGGCGCGACCTCGATCAATCGGGCACGATGCAGGCGATCGACGATTACGAGGCCCAAGCGCTGAACCTGCTCACCAGCCCCGCGGCCCGCGAAGCGTTCAACATCGGCCGCGAACCCGACTCGATCCGCGACCGCTACGGCCGCAACCGCTGGGGTCAGCAATGCCTGATGGCCCGCCGCCTCGTCGAGGCCGGCGTCGAAATCGTCACCACGACGTTCGACGGCCCACTGTGCGGCCGCGTCGCCAACTGGGACGACCACTCGGTGAACCAGCACGTCTTTGACGCCTACAAATTCCGCACCCCCGTGTTCGACCAGGCCGTCACCGCTCTCATCGAAGACATCTACTGCCGTGGCCTCGACCGCCGCGTTCTGGTGATCGTCACCGGCGAATTCGGCCGCACGCCGCGCATCTCGCACGTGGCATCGAGCGGCGAGGGCGTCGCCAGCGCCGCGGCCGGCGTGGTCCAGCCGGGCCGCGACCACTGGCCGAACGCCAACTCCATGCTCTTCGCCGGCGGCGGCATCGAAACCGGCCGCGTCATCGGCGCCACCGACCGCCGTGGTGAGGAAGTCATCGAACGCCGCGTCAGCCCCGCCGATTTCCTGCTAACCGTCTTCCACCACCTCGGCGTGGACGTCGACCGCGTCCCGGACAAGACCTTTTCCGGTCGTCCCAGTATCGTCTTGAGCGCCGGAAAACCGATCAGCGAGTTGCTGTCCACGTAACAACGCAATTCGCGACGACGGGAGGCATGGTCTCCGCTGGCTGGCCATGTAGCGGCGAGGCAACGCGGTTCCCGATCCCGTTGATGCTCTACCAACCGTGGAGCCAATCCTCGACACGAAGGCCAGGAACTTGTTTGAAGTCGCGGAGATGGTCCGTGTCGAGAAGAATCATCGCGACTTCACACGCGATGGTTTTCGTCGCGCGCGCCTACGGTCCGCTGCGCGGACCTTCATGGCTGCCGCGAACACGATTTGTAAGTCCGCATCGCCGGCATATTTCTCAACGGCGCGTCGCCAGTCTTTTTCTTGCCCACCGCGTGATGACTTCAGTTCATCCTGGAGTAGCGCGACACGCGACTCGAGCTTTTCCAGCCGCTTTTCAACGTTCAGGCGCGTCATGTCGGATTCTCAAGAGTTCTCGTGATGCAGCCCTTTCACACAAGATTACCATACTTCCCCAACACTGGGCAAAGCAAACGTGCATAGACGTCGGGGGGCGTAGCAGACCTCACATTCCGCGCGGTTGCAGTTTCGCCTGCGGCGTGCGCAGGAAAAACCCGCCTGTCCCGCCGGTCTGGTTCTCGTCCCGTTCCACCTGCTGGCGGAAGTCTGCTACGTAGGAGTCGAGTAACCGTATCGGAAGCGAAGACCTTGGCCTCCTTCAGAACATCTTCAAATCTCGGCGCGCCGGGAATAGTCGGCCGGCCTTCGAAAAAGACGATCGCGTGCCCCGGCTCGGTTCAACACGTGGTCCACAAAGCCGCCGCTGGCGAACCGTCTGCGTCGAGGCATGACGACGCACCGAACTGATCGACACATCGCCTGTCAATGAATGACTCCCGAGCGCTTCTTCCTACCCGTCGGCGACCACCGGCCGCTGCCGGAACTGATTAGGTTAGGACTATTCAGGGACGTTGTAACTACCACGCGTTTTGGTTTGACACCCTTCTGGAATGTTGTGGAGCCGCTCGCCTGCTCCAGAAGTACGTCGTAGGATTCGTCGGCGTCTACCATTATCGGGACATCGAAGCGTTTGGCCTCGTGTTTAATCAGGTTCGTCCCGGCCTTGAGGAGCAGGATCCTTTTCACAGTCAGCCCTTCGAGCTTTGGATCCCTGACAACGATCGCAGCAACTTCGCGGTCTGCAACGATACGAGTCACTGCCATCGGCTTCACTTCAACCCTCATAGCGAGCGTGAATTTGGCTTCATCTGAGGTGACACATTCCAGGTCGTATTTCCCTGGGATGATCGGCAGGGCGGTGCCGAAAGTCCGCGTTTGCTGGCAAATGAACCTACCGCCTTCTGAAGCAACGACAGTCAGTTCGTTGAGCTTCGGAAACGCCTTAAGCGTCAATGGCTCGACGACGATCGTTCCAACGATTGCGTTTGGGTTGATGAACGCGGTCTGCTGCTTTACTGAGAGTCCCTTGACCAGTGTGAAGGTGCCTCCACCAGCCGTCTTGCACACGAGATCGTACTCACCGGGATCCACCGCGGTCGGCTTGCCGAACTCCGTCAGTTCGTATTTGGGGTAGTATAGAAGGCCGAGCTTTGTCCCTGCCTTTACGACGTGAATTGCCGCGATCGACTTTGTGGGTTGCGGTTCGTCAACGACAATCGCCGAGAGAGAGCTTTCCTTGAACACGATGCCCGGTCCGCCGGCATTCGCTCTTGATTCGGGTTGCGGTGGACGCGAGTTGTTGTTCGATCCAGAAGGAATATCAGGCACAACTGGCGGAGGTGTTTCCGGTGGGTCAACTTCGAGTGTTCGAAGTCCTTTCTCGATCATAGCCAGGTTGCCGCCAGTGGCGGTTTTGTCTCCCTGTACCCGCTTTTCAATTTCAAACGCCTTCAGCAAATCTTCCTTCGCATTCTCATCACGACCGCTCCGACGGAAAACCGCCGCGCGAGTGGACAGTCGCGCGGCGAACTCCCGTGACAAATCGCCATCTCCGTCGGCGGCACCGAGGGACTCGTATCGTGCAATTGTGGCGCTGAGTTCCCGAATCGACTCCTCGTTGTTCCCCTTCGAGAAATGAATCAGACCGCGGTTAAACTCAACGGCTGCTTCCGCTCGTGAGAGGCGGGTCTGCAGGTCCTTCGTTTGGCCGCCGGCCTCGGCCCGCTCCCTCAGCCTGTCCACGCTCTTCTCTAGCTTACTCGTCGAACCTTCAAGTGTAGCGGCCTGCGACTGTGCGCTCTCCAGCCACTGAGTCAACCGGTCTTTGTCAAAAGCCAATTCGCCAATTGCTCGGAAGGCTGCCTCAGACTGACTCTGCAGAGAGTCGATTTCTGCACCGGCTTTGCGAAGCTGTACGGCTTTCCATGCCCCGATACTTGCGATGCTGAGAACCAAGAAACTAAAGAGCCAGGAAACCGAAGAAGGAGTACTGGTGCTTTCGAGACCGCATCCATTGCTCTGCGTTAATCTTCTCTGGCAACACGACCCCCATCTCGGCCTTGATCAGCTCGCCACGTTTGGAGATCGGCAAGTCCTTTAGACGTGCCAGTAGGAGCCCGAGCCGGCGCGTGCGAAATCCAATGAAGAACCAGGCGAGCACAGTGGCCAAAAAGGCGACCATGGCGAGAGGATTAGCTGCGGCGGAGGGCAGCGATTCCAAAAATGTCCTGAACATGCTTATTACGTCCATGTTGAGAAAAAGTGTTAGTCGATTAACCAGTCACACGGGTGCGAGTTGTCGAGCCCTTGAGCCCCAGCCCGCGCGGCCATTGAAGCCAGACGAGCAACCCTGCGTATCTGGCTGACGATGTCGCTGGGGTCATCGAATTCTTCGACGTCGACCACGCGTATCGGGCAAAAGTCGCGCACCTGGGCGGCGGCTTCGGAGTTTTCGTCCAACGGTGAGTTCGTTACCTCTGCAACAGCGACCCGGCCGCGTTTCCTGTTTCGCGGTTCCGTCCTCTTTTCCTTTCCAGCCGTTAGAGATCGACGTACTGGAGCCGAGAGAGCGCTGCCCGGAGTCGTTCCACGCCTGCGGCGCTGGCCTTGGTTACACGAAGATCGACATGCGAAAGACTGGGTGCTTTCTGCAAGTGTGCCAAACCAACATCCGAGACAGCAGTGTGGTCGAGATAAAGAGTGGTTAGGTCTGGGAGACCTGCCAGATACATGACTCCGTCGTCCGTCACTTTTGTGTAGCCCAACCAGAGCTGCTTCAGCTTGGGAAACTGCTTGAGAGTCTTTGCACCGGCGTCAGTGATTGTGCAGGCATGCAGACTCAGGCTTTCAATTTCCTTTAGGTCGGCCAGATGCAAAAGGCCTTCGTCGGTAATTCTCCTTCCACAGAGAGCCAAATTGGAGAGATTGACGAGCGGCCTAAGATGCACAAGTGCAGCGTCGTCAACCTCCGCAGCTGCATAAAGTAACAAGTGCTCCAACGATGTCAAAGCACTCAAGTGACGAAGCTCCGAACCGGGAATCCTGATGTAGTCAAGTTCAAGTTTCTTGAGCTTGGTCAGCCGTTCTATGCCAGCCAAATCTCGTAGCGGTGTATCGTTCAAGTAAATCGCTTCGAGTTGACGCAGTTTGGCAAGGTGCTGGATACCAGCCATCGTGACGTTCGACTTTCGAAGATCGATTTCACGCAGCTTGCGGAGGTTCGCTAACTGAATGAGTCCGCTGTCAGTAACCGCCGTTCCGGCTAGCGAGACTTTGGTGACGTGCCCATCTTCGAGCGCGAGCACCTTGCCACCGAGTTCCTAGATCAAGTCAACGATTGTGGTTTCCTCCGCGACGATAAGTTCAGCCAGAGTCCCAGAGAGTTCCCGCAATTTGGCGTTCGCAAGCTCAAGCTCCCTCTGATGAGCCGCTTGCGTGAGCTCGAATCTAGTCGAAAGTTCTTCGACTTGGCGACGATGCTGTTGGGCGTCCGCGCGCGCACGTTCCGAAGCGTTCTCATGATCTGTGTCATCCAAAGTGGCACACATTCGGGGAATCAGAAAGGACAGTCTCTGGGTGATTCTAATGGTAACG